>JAAUYJ010222243.1_pt1 | contig 24515 bp, 16 predicted proteins | sample 7278031 | NCBI WGS metagenome assembly JAAUYJ01 (sample SAMN14350222, study PRJNA611818) | marine sediment metagenome | isolation source: surface marine sediment (1.8m) | place: French Polynesia: Moorea | collected 2018-08 | reverse complement strand
AGCCACTGACCGCAGTCTGTAACTTACTCTCTCGACAGGCTGAAAATCGCTTGGAACTCAAGCTACTTATTCACATAGTTTTCCCTCGTTCACAGCAGCATTAAAGTCTCTTTCCGCCTTAAATCCACAGTTACTACATTCGTAAGTTCTCTTATTGAGTCGCATTTTCTGTTGATTCCCGCAATCAGAACATAGCTGAGAACTTGGATCAAATCTGTCTGCTATCACTTGATAGTAACGAAAAATTCTGGGTATGGGCCTCCCATTTTAAGGGGATAAAAAGCGGTCGTTTTGCTGTCGCACAACTACGTTAACGGCTGTCTGTCGCCGACATGAAAAGCGGAGCTTCCCGTAGGGTGGGATGACGTTTGCTACCGCAAAGCTTCGCTAAACGCGTTGGCGACAGGATTCCGCAAGGAAAGCCTCCCGGAGGGAAAGGTCTCCCGAAGAGTGTAGAGCCACTCCGAAGCATCGCCATACCCAATCGACCAAGAGAAAAGAGAATATTCCAAATTTCCAGCCTCTTTATTGCAGAGGTACTGTTAGCGCAGCACGTCCGGAGGAGGCTAACTATTAACTGATAACTGATAACTGTTAACTGAAATGACCTCAGCAATAGAGGAATTGCTATACCTTTAACAGTTTATTGACATCTCCAGGGGTTGAAACACCCTGGATTCTGTGGTTACCCCACCGCAAATGGGATAAATCCACATTTGCTTAAAGCCTGTCAACAGACTCCTAAACTCCTCGGCATATAGACCGAAATCTAGCTGTGAGTTTACTTTTTTTTGTTAGCTAAAAGAGTGGTTTTTTCTGTATTAACCATAAATAAATGGTAAGTGTGAAAAAATAATTTCTCACAAATCATTCCTGACTTCTATAGAATAGCCTATCAGTTATTTAAGTTGTAGCAGAATTGCTCATACTGATTTGATAAACCATAACTCCTAAAGCAGCAATACCAGTTAAAATCATTAATCCGGCTGGCATCATTTTGCGAGTTTTCACTAAACGGATAATAAATGTAATTACTAAAATAGCTGCAACAACTGTGGCAAATATTAAACCCCAATTCATTCCCATTAGTTGAATTATGGCTGCAGAAACTAGCAGCAAACCGCTGACAAGACCAGAAATTAAAGAAATTTTGCTTCCGACTTTTCTGTATCCAATAATTCCTCCAATAATGGCTAAGATTCCATAGGCGATCGCTGCTATTATCGCAATATTCATAATCAGTTTGATTAATTTTAAAGAACTGACCTTAATTTATACAACTATTGTTTTACCCGTTGTCCAAATAGCTAAAAAAATTATCAAATCTTAATATTGCTTAATCTTCAATTTTCATTAAAACTTAAAACTTCAACCTTTAGCTTTTTCTGACTCATTAAAATAGTAATTTTAGCAAATAAATATTGTCACCATTTCCTCCAGAATGCTGACCTTAAAAAATAATCAAAAAGTGAAAAGTGAGAAGTTTTAAAATTGACAAAATTCTTTCTGTCCGTTAACTGCATCTGCTGTATTTTGCATAACTATTTGAGTAGCTTTACCCACTGATTTAGCTTGTTTTTGGGCAGTATCAAAAACATCTTCACTAGTTCGCTTCAAAGTCTTATACCAATTCTCAAAAACTTGGCTATACTTGAATTTCCTATTTATAAATACTATTTATTGACGTAATTTAATTGTTTACTAAGATAAGTTAAATCTCTGGTTATTTTGACCGAAAAATTCTGGGTATGCGCCTCCCATTTTAAGGGGATAAAAAGCGGTCGTTAACGTTGGCGACACCATTCTGCAAGGAAAGCGTCCCGGAGGAAAAGGTTTCCCCAAGAGTACAGAGCCGCTCCGAAGCATCGCCATATATTTTCTCAAACATCTTCAGGCTGATCAGTGCTACCAATATTATCTTTAGACTTTTCAATTAAACCTTTAGCTTTTCTTTCTACCTTGCTGCTACCCCTGGGAGAAATATCTGCATCATTATATGGATACATACGTTCATTTTTTCTTTCCTGAACAGGTGCATAAAGTTCACTTTTAACTTCTGCTTTGTTACTACTATAAATATTAGAGGTTTTTGGATTAGAGCAAGCAGTGTTAATTAATAGCAAAAATCTCACTAAAAAGAAAGCTACAACAGGCTTGAACTGCAATTATTTTATATTTTTAATTAAAAAAATCATGGTTCTGAATTGATTGTTGATTTTATCTCTAAGACTTACCTTCACAATCTTATAAAAACAGAGGTCTTTATTATCTCTGTCCGGAGTTATATCTGTCATATCTTAAGTTAATGTAAAAAAAAGGTTTTTTCTAACTATAGAGAGTAGAATTCTTGTCATAGTTACCCATACTGATTATCTGATTATTAATAAATGGCAAATATAGCTAAATAATTGCCAGTTATCATCAGGGCAGTTAAATTATCCATTATGTCTTGTTTAGATTCCCAAGAGATCGCCCAGATTGAAAATTTACAACAGCAAGCAGTATCGCTTCTGTTGTATCAGTCTGTTTTGAAAAACCCAGTCTGTGAAGCTTTTCTAGAATTATTACAATCTCTATCTGAAAATAATGGGAGTAGACTTGAGTGTATTCGGGCCTATAGTAACTGGTTTAGAAAGATTGCGAATACAAATATCTCTTGGCAGGAATATCTAATTTCTCAAATTATCAGAGATGATAATCCTTTTAGTAGACAAATTCAACAGATAGAATTGACAAATATCCCAACAGCTTTAATTAAAGCAGCAAAACATGATTTACAAATTTTACAAAGTCTTTATAAATTTAGTGGGGAACAAATCAGTCAATGGGTGCAAAAAGCAGCACAATTGGAGGAGAGTCCTGTGGTATGGAGTATCCAAACACAGGCCAAAAACCCTATCTATGAAAAACTCAGAAATTTAAAAAATTGGGCAGATGCTATTGAGGCTTTAGCTGCTCAGTACCACAATTTTGGCACGGGTTTATTTGCTGAGTCAATAGCTTTTGAATGGCGTGACGGCCAACTGTCGGCGATCGCCCATCCTGACCCAGTACAATTAACAGAATTAGTAGGGTATGAATTTCAACGACATTCCTTAATTAAAAATACAGAATTTCTGCTAGCAGGATATCCGTCACTTCATGTATTACTTTATGGTAGTCGTGGTACGGGTAAATCTTCTTTAGTTAAGGCATTATTAAATCAATATAGTCAACATTATCTCCGTTTAATTGAAGTCCCTAAATCTGATTTAAAAGATTTACCTTTAATTGTTGGAAAATTACGCAATCTTCCACAAAAATTTATTATCTTTGTAGATGACCTTTCATTTGAAGAAGATGATGATATTTTTAAGGCTCTAAAAGTTGTTTTAGAGGGTAATTTAACTGCTAGACCTCCGAATGTGGTAGTCTATGCTACATCAAATCGCAGGCATTTAATTAGAGAATTTTTTAATGACCGTCCTCGTCCAAAAGATAGTGATGAGGTTCATAATTGGGATACGGTTCAAGAAAAGCTTTCTTTTAGTGATCGCTTTGGTTTAACTTTAACCTTTGAACCTGCTGACCAAAACACTTATTTAAATATTGTCAGACATCTGGCAAAACAAGCAGGAATTAATCTAAATCTTGAAGATTTAGATGCTCAAGCCCTAAAGTGGGCTACCAGACATAATGGGCGTTCTGGGCGCACCGCACGCCAGTTTGTTGATTTTCTGAGGGCTGATTTAGCAACTTCTCAGACAGAATAAACACTGTAAATATTGTACTAAAAATTACTAGTAACGAGGCAAAAAAATGGGTCTTTTTGATGAAGAAAATACTACAGTTAAAGCTGCTGATATTAAACTAGAAGCGGGAGACGCTTTTGCAGCGATCGCTTTAATTGCAGTAGCTGCGGATGGCGTAATTACTGAGAGTGAAAAACAAGGTATTGATAATATTTTCGCTCGGATGGAATTGTTTAGTAATTATTCAGAAGATAGCAAAAGAGAAATGATAGATCGTATCTTAGGAATGATTAAAAATCAGGAGGTTAAGCCTTTGTTTGATGCTGCGGTTGCTACAGTTCCTAAGAATTTAAAAGAAACTGTTTTTGCTGTTAGTACAGATTTGGTTTTAGCAGATGGAGATGTTGCTGAAGAGGAAGAGAAATTTTTGGATAAACTCTGTGAAGCACTGGAAATTTCGGAAGAGATAGCAACTAATATTATTGATGTGATGTTAATTAAAAATAAGGGCTAGTTTGATGATATAATTCAGAATTCTCACTTTCAGAATTCTGAATTTTATGATTAATTAGGGTTTGCTGAAAAAGTCTTTTTGTAGAGGGTAGGAGTTATTTCAGTTATCAGTACCTCTAGTTTTAGCAAGAGGCTTGAGACCTGATTTTTTGGTCAGTAGTAAGGAGTAGGGGTAAGTGCCTATGCAAAATTAATTACACATTAGTAATTATACAAAATTAATTACGAATTCTATGATATATCTCTAATCTTACCCATAAATTATCAATAATTTTTGGCTATTCCCTGTTCCCTCTCTCAAAAAGGGAAATTTATTTTCCACGACTACTTAATTTCCAAATGAAATTACCACTACATAATGAATGGGGATTACACAGAAAGCAGGAGAAATACTCAATTTTTATAATCTGAGTATTTTAGGCTTAACGCAGCTAAAACCTTAAACTTTTTTGGCAGTAAAAAGGCTAAAACTTATATCTGTAAATACTATTAGAGTTAATCAGCAAGCCCTAATTAAACCTTATTAGAGCTTCGCAAAATGAATCAAAAAAATAAATCATAAATTAAATGGTTTTTTACTATACAAGAACAGTTTATTTTCAAGATACTGATGCTGCAGGAGTGGTTTATTTTGCCAATGTTTTAGCAATGTGCCATGAAGCTTATGAAGCATCTTTAGTAGCATTTGGTATTAATCTTAAAGTTTTTTTTAGTAATCAAGAAATAGCTATTCCAATCATTCATGCTAATGTTGATTTTCGTCGTCCGATGTTTTGTGGTGATGACTTAAGTATTGAAGTAATGCCTAAAAATTGGGGAGATGATGAGTTTGAAATTTCTTATCAAATCTTTTTCAAGGAAATGGGAGAAAAGTGGGTGGCGAGAGCTAATACGAAGCACGTTTGTATTCAACCTCAAACTAGAAGTAGGCAACAATTATCTGATGAGATGAAGAGATGGTTGTTGAGCTTTCAAAGTTAATATATAGCGTTTCTCAAATTAGTGAGGTACAGTTTTCTTTTAATTCCCTGTTACCTAAAAACAACAATTTTCTACTTTACCAGTAAGAGAATTGCTATGGGAAACGAGGAATATAAAAACAAATATAGCAATCAGGAATCAGATGTGAGAATTTAGGTGTTCCTTCAAAGTATAGAATATAGCAGTTATCATATTAATATGATACATTTTTTTTGATTCTTCTTTTTTCCCTGTTCCCTGTTCCCTAAAAGTTTCCAATATCTTACAAATCAAATCATATTGCTATAACTTTCAGCTAGCACCTAAAACCAACTAATCAGCGTACCTCATCAGTATGGGAATTTCTATAGTATTTCTATCTGAGAGGTGAAATAGGAGAATAATATTTTTTGTAAGGAAAAAAGTGCTAAAACCATGAGGCAATATTCAGTTATTTGGTCTCTTTTTCCCTTTTCCGAATAATTGAGATATTCACAACTCATTTATAAACGCTATAGTTGAGTAAATTTCAGAGGAAAATAGAATTATGGAAGTGTATAATTAATGTTGCTTAAGTCCTTAAATTTTTAACTAATAAAAAAGTTATTTACAGAATTTCCCTCTTCCTTCTTCCTTCTTCGATAAAATAACAAAAGAATCTAATTTAATATCAAACCATGTCAAACAATACTTACGCCATAATTGGTAGTGGCGCACTAGGAGGATTTTACGGTGCAAAACTACAAAAAGCAGGAATAGAAGTGCATTTTTTACTGCGTAGCGATTATCAGCACGTTCAAGAAAATGGCTTAATTATAGAATCAAAAGATGGTGACTTTACCCTACCCAAAGTTAACGCTTATAACGATACTAAAAAAATGCCAAAATGTGATGTGATTCTCGTGGCATTGAAAACAACACAGAACTATTTATTACCAGAATTACTACCTCCTTTAGTGAAAGAAAATACTGTTGTTTTGCTCTTACAAAATGGCTTAGGTGCGGAACCAGAAATTGCCAAAGTTGTAGGGGAGGAGCGAGTAATTGGAGGAGTATGTAATATTGCTTCTAATAAAATAGGTTTTGGTCACATTCGCCATTTAGATTATAGTTTGATTAGAATCGGAAAATATGTGACAAATTATCAACCTACAGCAATTACCGATAAAATGAAAGAAATTGCCCAGGAGGTTGAAAGTGCTGGAGTACCAATTAATTTGACTGAAGATTTGCTCCGAGAAAGATGGAAAAAATTAGTTTGGAATATTCCTTATAACAGTCTATCGGTAATTTTAAATTCTCGTACCGATGAAATAATGGGAGATACTAATACCAGAATTTTAGTAACAGAAATAATGCAGGAAGTTTTGGAGGGTGCAAAAAGTTGTCAGTCTCAAATTCCAGATAGTTATATTCAAAAAATGCTAGACCATACTGATAAGCTAAGACCTTATTTAACTAGCATGAAAATTGACTATGATAAAGGACGACCTTTAGAAATAGAAGCTATTATTGGCAACCCTTTACGGATGGTAAATAAAGCGGGTGTAAATTTACCAAAAATTGCTATGCTTTATCAACAATTAAAATTTTTGGATGCCAGAAATAGGCAAGATATTTAACTTGACTTGATAAAATTTATATAATATTAACTAAATTTTTGAAAAAAACTATATATTTATAATTATGTCTCCAGATATTTCTAAAATCGGAAATCAGACACTATCTTCCAGTGAAGAAATTGTAGGGAGTAGGGAGTAGGAAGTAGGGAGTAGGGAGTAGTTAAGACTTCGGACTTAGAAGAGTTGTAGAGAAGTTTGTCCAAAGAATAACTTGAGTGACTTTCTGCCATATTTACCCTAAAATCCTCACTTTTTCCCCTCTTTTGACCGAAAACCTGGTACTTTTTCATTGCTCAAAATTGCTCAAACCAATATCAGTCAATCTTTTAATATTTAATCAGCAAGCCCTAAATAGAAAATAGGATTTTTCAAACTAAAAAAATCATATTAGTCATCTTAAGTCAAAAAAATTATTGGCTGTTGATACCCTAAATTTTTGAGAGACTTTTTCAGCCAACCCTACCTATTCTTTCGATAGCCATTTTCTTTAATAACTCCCGATTAATTTTCCCTTGAGAATTACGAGGCAAATTTTCAACCTTAACCCAATATTTAGGCTGCTTAAATTTACTCAATTTTCCATCAATAGCAACCAACAAATTTTCTGCAGAAACCTCTAAATCATTACTAACATAAATAGCAGTCACAACTTCACCCCAATATTTATCAGGTAAACCTATTACACAAACATCAGCAACTAACCCAGTTGCCAAAATACCCGATTCCACTTCTGCAGGAAAAACATTTTCCCCACCAGTAATAATTTTTTGACTGCGACGACCAACTATATTTAAGTAACCCTGATTATCAAAAAATCCTAAATCATCCGTTTCAAAAACTTCAGAATGATTGAATATTTTGGGATAATACCCTAACGCTAAAGACTCAGCTTTAATATTAATATTCCCAATTTTATTCTCACCTAGTATTTCGCCACTTTCACTTTTAATAATAATTTCAGCATGGGGTAAAATTTGACCATTACTATTATTTCCTGCAAAAAAAATCTCTGGTTTGAGAGTAGCAACTTGAGAAGCAGTTTCGGTCATTCCATAAGTTGCTGCTAATTTAATCCGATAATTTCTGGCTCCATCAAATAATTCTTGCCAAGCAGGAGCGCCACCTAAAAGCACTGTCTGAAAATTTGATAACCAGTGAGCTGTCTCTGAATTTTGCAACAAACTTTGTAACTGGGTTGGCACCAGGGAAATAAAAAAATCATTGGTATTAATATCCCATTCTGTTTTTTCTAAAATATCTTTATATGAGGGCAATATGACTAACTTTCCTCCACTGGTAAAGGAGCGTATAAACTGCATTAAGCCGCTGACATGATATAGAGGTAAGACACAAAAAGAGTTGATTATTTGTAGTTGGAAATATTTTTGGAAACCTTGCACAGATGACATTAATGTTTCCCATTTATGAATAGCAAACTTAATTTTTCCAGATGAGCCACCAGTGGGAACCATAATCAAATTATCCGGGGAAATTTGGCAATTATTATTATCAGTGTCGGTAAGTTTAGGAGAAGAATTTTTGTATAAATTTGCCTCTACAAATTCTTGGTCAACTGGAATTTTTCCTAAAATAATGTCTGGTTGTACTAAATCAAATACTTGTTGCCATTCTTGTTCGCCCCAATTCGGATTACATAAAAATACTTGAGCGCCAGCAGCAACAGCAGCCACAAAACTAGTAATAAATTCAGTAGGTTTGGGTTCAGATATAAAGATTTGGATTTGGTTATTTAATGGGTTTTCTGAGTTTAATTTTTTAATTAATTCTGCAAATTTTTCTTGGCTAATCCGATAAAAATAATTACTATTACTACCAATCAGTAAATCACTATTTGCACTCAGATAGTTTAAAATTTGGTTCATAAATTCTCTTGCCAGGTTTCCTCTTCTTCATTAAACCAATGAGTAACCCCAAAACCAATAGCGCGATTTTGTAATAAATTTGGTTGTAATTCTGTGGCGAGTTGAAGTGCTGCTTTTCTGCCAATTTTAGTTTCAAATACAGAAGAGAAAACTGCATCTATAGGATGGTTTTGGCAAAAGTTACGGAGTTGCGAAGGTGAACCAAAAATAGCAGGTTTAATTACAAATATTCCGCGCCAACCCTGTTGATAATATTTTTGCATCTTGCTGAAGTTGGCAACAGATTCATCTAAAGCTATGGGAGTTGAATAACGATGACTTAAGTTTAACATTTCCTGAAATTTATCCACAGGTAAAGGTTGTTCTATAAATTCAATTCTGTTGATATTTTCGCATATTTCTAACCATTGGTTTGCCTCATCAAAAGTTAATCCGCTATTAGCATCTAATCTGAGATTTACTTCAGTAGGTAATATTTTGACTAACTGCTCAAAAATTTCTAATTCTGTTTGAATTTTACTAACTCCAATTTTCCATTTAAAAGTACGATATCCCTCTTGCCAAAGTTGCTGCAAAATTTCTAAAGCTGCCTCTCCCTCTGGCAATAAAGCACTATAAAAATTAGAGCTTTTTAATTGTTCTTTTTCTTCTAGTTTTACTTGCTGGATATTTTCCCAGGCTGACTCAAAACCAAATTTACAAGTAGGTAGGTTATCAGGAATAGAGAAAATTATTTCTTTTGTAATTTTCTTTGGCAACTGGTGACAAAAATCTAAAGCTTGTTGCAATGTTTCGGAGCCAAACCAATCTAAAGGTGAAATTTCTCCTAAACCTGTTTTTCCAGTTTCGCTGGTTAATTGCAGAATTATTCCTTCTCGAATATTCCAGATACCATAACTGGTTTTTAGGGGTTGTTTGAAGTGACGTTTATAGGGATAAAACTCTAATTGATAGTACATAATACCATTTTGATAAAATATTTCTACATTGCTTGGTTATAGGTTTTAGGTGGTAAGTGATAGGTATTAATAGAACAAGTGTAAACATTCCGATCCGAGTCCGAATTTTACTGTCACAATCTTTGCGTGAATTTGGTATAATTTTTGGGAATATCGGCATATAGGGAGATAAGGAAATTCATGTATTTATATGCCATTAATTTCAGTATTTCATATTATATAGAATCCGGTTCAACGAGTGTATGTTCAGAATTTTTAAATTACTTCAAGCCTTCAATCTCTCCACCCCTTCATCTCCCCATCTCCCCATCTCTCACAGGGCTATTTCATTCTAGAATCAACTGACAATTTTACTAGCTTTTAGATATTGGTTGCTCTAAACTTCAATCCTTGAAAAGGCATATTTTCGTGGTTTGCACAAAAAGTCAGAAATTAGAACGAAATAGCCCTGCCATCTCTCCCAACAATATAATACAGCGCTTTTCGCTCTTGATGAACCACGTCGCCATAACCAAAACCTTGTAGGGACGTTGTATGCAACGTCCCTACTATTTAGATTCCCAGCCCTCGTTTCACCTAACACTTACAACCTAAAACCTACCACCTAAATTTTTAACTGTGGTTTACTCGTCTAAAAACTGCTGTAAGTATTTAACCGGATTTGATATTAGACTACCTGTACCATGATTTTTCCTATTCCATATTACCTCCCTCTCTAGGAGGAAACAGCAAACTTTAAACTTATCTGCTTGCACTAGATAAATTTGCAAATAAGAGATAGAAATTTATAAGACTTGCCTTCCATTCTTTCAGATTTTCCCAATGAATATTATGACCAGATTCAGGAATTATTTTTAGCTTTAAGACAGGAGATAATGCAGTCATCTCTGTATTAATAGCTCGAAATTTTCGATCAAATTCTCCCACCAGCAATAATGTATAAATCTGATGATTTGACAACTTATCCCACAGTGAAGGTTGATTACCTATCCCCATATTTCGGAGAGATTTTGCTAATTCTAATGGATTATTTTCTAACCGTATTTCTATGACCTCAAATTTATGATTCTCCCTTAAAGATTGAAATAATCGTTGGTTATACCAGTTATCTAAAAATTCTTTAAAATTACTATTTTCTAACTTATTAGCTAATTTTAAATCTGACTGACGACGAAGCGATCGCTCAACTTCAGTTTTTAACCCTGGTGATGCTGACTCCAATATTAAACTATCAAACCTAGTAGGAAAATTAATTGCCAGATATAACGCTAATCTCCCACCCATTGAATAACCAAATAAATTACATTTATCAATTTTTAACTCATCTAATAAATTAATTAAAGCTTTGGCAGTATTGGGCATATTATAATATTCATCACTGCCAATAATTCTAGTTTTGCCATGACCAGGTAAATCAACTATTAGGCAACAAAAAATTGCAGATAACTGCGGAATGACATCCATAAAATCATTGCTACTTCCCATAAAACCATGTAGCAATAAAATCACTGGTTTATTGCTTATGTCACTTAAAGAGTAATTAAATTGATAATTTTTAAAATCAACCATTAGTCGTTTCAGTTATCAGTTATCAGTTAACAGTACCTCGTAGTTTAGCGGGAGGCTGGAAATTCTGATTTTTCTTTATTTTCTTTTTTTATCCCCTTGAAACAAGAGGCTTGAGACCTGATTTTCTGTTCAATAGTTATTAATAATCTAATTATAGATTTTCCCACACTTAATGTTTAACTATTCGTTATTAAAATAATTTATCTAAGTAGGTAAGTTGGAAGATTTACAACTACGTCATTGCGACTGGAACAGAAAAGTAATCCTATGCTTCAGCTAGATTTCAAAAGTTAAAGTTAAATAGTTGCGATGATTTAAAGTTTTTTTTGACAATTATTAGTCAGTTAATATAGATTTTTGCTACTTTTAACCTCTATAGCAATCCGCCCATAGGTTGCGGGTAATTAAAAAGTCAATCAAAAAGTTGAAACTCCCACCTGTTAACTGTTCCCAGTTAAGTGTTCCCTAAAAAGCAGTACGATTTTGCCACGAATAAAATAGGATTACTATAGTATTATTAGATTCATAATCAGTTTATTTCTTAACCCAGTCTTTATTTAATATATAAGTGCTGATGCAAAATTAATTACACATTAGTGCTGATGTAAAATTAATTACAAATTTTATGATACATCTCCAATCTTATCTATAAATTATCAATTATTTCTCCCTATCCCCTCTTCCCTGTTCCCTCTCTCAACTAAGAAATTTATTCTATTTTCACAACTACTTATCATTTTTTATATCTCTCCATTCTGATTTAACCTCAAAAATTATGCTGGCAAATAAACTGTTGTGTATTTAAAGCAGTTATTTGTTATCTGCTTAATTAAATAACCCTTATCACTTCTGAATTCTGACTTCAAACTTCTGAATTGCGAAGACGCATTTAAAATGCGTCTTCGCTTATACCACCATAATTTCCAATTATTTAATCAGTTTTTTCAAACCTGAGTGCTGCCGAATTCAAACAATAACGCAAACCAGTCGGTGGCGGACCATCATTAAAAACATGACCAAGATGAGCACCACATTTATCGCAAAGAATTTCTGTTCTCCGCATAAATAAACTCCAGTCAGCCTCCTCCTTCACATTTGCTTCATTCGTCGGTGCCCAAAAACTCGGCCAACCAGTGCCAGAATCAAATTTTTCTTCAGAACTAAATAAGTCTGCACCACAACAAACACATTTATAAATCCCTTTTTCCTTATGATTGTGATATTCTCCTGTAAATGGTCTTTCAGTTCCCTTTTTTCTAGTTACGCGGAATTGTTCTGGGGTAAGTTGCTCTTGCCAATCTTTTTCACTTTTTTCAACTTTATTAACCATACCTGAAATACTCCTTTTGGTTGATATAAATTGTTCTGCTTGAGTAAGTATTCAGCCGTCAGCACTTCAGCAATTAGCTATTGCTTTTGGCTTTTAATGTTAGATAAAAGCTTGACTAATTGAATCAGAATTTATATTTACTATCAAAGCAGTGCTGAAAGTCTATATTCATTAAAGCCCACTTATGAGAGCTGACAGCTGACAGCTAATAGCTAATAGCTGAATGCTTACCTGCTTGACAAACTATAACATATTGTTAAGTAATATACAGGTTTGCCATTTTAGGGATAACCGAAATCTAATTATCCCTAAAATTTTACGACTTCTAGAATAAATCCTGAGCCAAATAGTAACCCACTAAAAAAATGCAGATAAACACCAATAAATTTAGAGTTACTAACTTTCTCCGGTTGATCGTGATAATTACCAACATGACGACATAGCTGAAGAGCAAAAGGTAAACTACCAAAACTTAACAGACTCCAAACAGGAAAAAATCCTAGACCAACACCAATAGAAATTAACACAAAAACAATTCCACAAGACCAATTTAATATTTGAGAACCTACCTTAGTGCCCATTCTCACAATAGGCGATCGCTTCCCTGCCGCTAAATCATCTTCAACTTGATGAAAGTGAGAACAAAATAGAATGATAGTGGTAGTAATTCCAATAATTATTGATGCCGCAAAACTAGTCATTGACCAAGTTTGAGTTTGACTATAATAAGCAGCAGAAATTGCCAAGGGACCAAAAGCAAAAAAACAGAGAATTTCTCCTAAACCTTGATATCCCAATCTAAAGGGAGGTCCTTGGTAAACATATCCCAAAAAACAGCATAACAAAATCAACCCAATTACAGTTAAATCATGCTGCCACCAACTAATTGCTAAAATCCCCAAAATTCCCAACAATAGACATAAATTACCAAGCCAAAAAATCAAAGATTTATTTCCGGTCAAATTTACCAAAGAATGGTGTTTATTTTTATCAATACCTGTTTCCGAGTCAAACACATCATTACTAATATTTTCCCAAGCTAAAATTAAAATTGCTGATGTGATAAATGTCAAAAATACAGACCAATTTATCAAACCTTTTTCCCATATAGCGATTGCCGTTCCCACAAAAATTGGCATAATTGCCACACTATACATTGGTGGTTTAATGGCAGCTAGCCATAATTTATTGGCGGATTTATTTACTGTTTGAACTGTCATATTTATGATCAAGTTAATATTTCATTTTGGAAATAGTAGTCAGCTCCATTGTCATAGCAAGACTAATTATTAAAAACTGAGCTACACTGACTACAGATAATCATACATATTCTTGAACCAAATAAAAACAACTAGACATTTATTAAACATAAAATCCTGCAAAATATGACCAGAAAAAGTTAACATAAAACACTCGGATGTGGAATTATAGGAGTTTTCATAAAACTAGACTACATAATATAATTTGCGAAAACTTAAGTAAAAATGTTGCCTAATTCCTGCTACTGACTACTGACTACTCATTCCACTCTCTGATTTTGTTATCTACCTAAGTGAAAAGCGCTATAATTCCCAATTCCCACCTCACAACTGCCCGCTTACCATTCAAATGTGTAAATAAGACCGATATTTAACAAAAAATAATCTAATGTATTGTTCCTTAACATTTGAGTTTATTTGGCCTTTATACTTGCCTGAATAATCCCCTATCCCCTATCGTCACAAAAGGGATATAAAAAAAGTCATATTTGAATTGAAGACCAATTCACTACAATATTGCCAAAAATCCCAAAGTTCCTGGTCTGTAACCTCTGCCTTATCTCCTTTCTCTGCTATTTTTACCTTGAGTCAAAATCAATTAGTATTGAGGGATAAAATTGGCCATAATAAGGAATTGGACAGCTCCATTAATCACTCTCTCTCCTTTAGTGAAAATTTGCTATTCTTATTTTCATGCCTGTAATACCAACTCCTGTTAATCTATTTCAGACCTACCAAGACCTGCATCAATTTCTGTTAAATTGTCAGCAGACATTAACAGATAAGATGCAGACAAAAATAATTAGCATTTCTTTGGAGATATTACCCGTAGATCCCCTAACAGTATTACAACAAATTTGTGAACCGGATCAACTACATTTCTACTTAGAAAAACAAGCTATTGGAGACACAAATATCCACAGAAATAGTTTGGCGATCGCTGCCATAGACTCCGCCACCCACTTCACCGCTACAAGTGGGAACCGCTTTGCACAGGCTCAGTATTTTATTAAGTCATGTCTTGAAAGTACAATTTCTTTAGGCACCACACATTTACCATTTTCCGGTCCCCATTTTTTCTGTAGCTTTACCTTCTTTGAAAAAGATTCCCAAGCTAATACAAATAGCTTTCGCGCCAACGGTAATCATCAGCAAAAATTATCTATCAACCCTCACTTTCCTCCAGCAACAATATTTCTGCCACGCTGGCAAATAACGCAAAAAAATAATCATCATATACTTGTAATTAATACAGTTATTAGTGCCACCATAAATATTGAAAATATTTCCCAGAAAATTTGGCATAAATTCCAAAAAATCACTCAAATAAATCACACTCTTTTATCAAATTTAACTAAACCTGACAAAAATCAGCGGAAAATCAACGTCAATCATCTACAAACATTTAAACAATCAGTAGCTTCAGCCTTAGACTTAATTAACTCAAAATCTTTAAGAAAAATCGTTTTAGCCCACGCAATAGATATATATTCTCAAACTCCTTTTAACTTAATTAACTCCTTAAATAACTTACGATTCATTTATCCAGACTGTTATGTCTTTTCCACCAATAATGGCAATGGTCAAAACTTCATTGGTGCAAGTCCAGAACGATTAATTAGTATTCATAATAATCAATTAGTTACAGACGCTTTAGCAGGTTCAGCACCCAGAGGCAAAACTCCTAGTAAAGATGCCAAACTAGCCAATAGTTTACTATGTAGTGAAAAAGATTTACGAGAACATCAATTTGTGATTGACTTTATCGTTAAACGCCTCCATGATTTAGGATTAAAACCTAGTTATTCATCTCAACCTCATCTATTACAATTGTCAAATATTCAACATTTATGGACACCAATTACAGCAGAAATTTCCCAGAATATTCATTTGTTAGAAATATTAGCAGAACTCCATCCTACCCCTGCCGTGGCAGGAGTTCCTAGAGATATGGCCCAACAACAAATACATAATTTTGAAACCTTTGATCGCTCTGTTTACGCTGCACCTATAGGATGGATAGATTATTTAGGAAATGGTGAATTTGCTGTAGGTATTAGGTCAGCTTTAATAGACGGCGATCGTGCCAGACTTTATGCAGGTGCCGGCATAGTTGCTGGTTCAGAACCAGATAAAGAATTAGCAGAAGTGCAACTTAAACTACAGACATTATTAAAAGCTCTAGTTTAAGCAGTTTAACTTTTAGGTCAGTTGTGATAATTTTTTTACCTCTCCTACTTTCTCAAAAAGTCCAAATATTATTTTCTTATTTTTGTGACTTCTGGACTTTTGTTGATAAATTTAAAATTATCTATTTGACTTTAAATATGTCACAAATAGTTTCGCTCCTAATAATGTGAAATGATTACTTTAAATTGCTTGTAAAACTGTATAATTAACAGATATACCCTGCTTTGTCTAAAATCTAAAAACTCTAACGTTGTACTTATGACTGTTTCATTAGTAACTACTACAGAAGCTGCTTTTTTACTAAATATATCAACGGGTAGATTGCGGGCTCTACTTAATCAAGACCGAGTTGTCGGCGCTTTTAAGGTAAAAAGACTGTGGATGATTCCAGTTAACCATCGTGGGATGCCAGAAATTAAACCAGGTCGTCGTGGCCCTGAAGGTACTTGGAACAAATTTAAACGCAAAGCTAAAACAGTTGTTCATGTTTTGCGAAAGACTATTGACTATAACCGAGATAATGGAACAGTTTATCCAGCGGTAGCAGTAAAAGTAGGAGATAAAAAGGATTATTGTCATGCCTTGAAAATTAGCGGACCTTGCCAAATTGTTTATCAACCTCATCAACCCAATAAAAGTCAAGCCGGGGGAGCCCGTTTGTGGATTGAAGTTGAACCAGAACATATAGTAGAGCGAGTATATTTCAGTGATGGAGATTATGGTCCGCCACCAGAAGTAACTGAACAGAGGCAAAAACTGAAAAAGAAATATCCAAAAAAGAAAAAGTCAAAAATTCAAAGGAAAAGTAAATAACAGAATCAGTTAGATATAGGAAAAAGGAGAAGTTAAATTATTTATTGAGTGGAGGCAATTTTCAATGTTAGCCTTTGCGTAGGATTCTGTAGGAAAGCTCCTTGAAAGGAGGTAGGAGAAACCTTTACTATCACCATTAGTGTTGGTTTCAGGTACTTCACATTACTTCGTTTCAGGTCTTCAAAGTTGTCAATATAGGATTTTTATTTGGGTTGTAAACACACTTATTGGCAGAAAAAGCAAAATTAAAGAGACAAAAGACAAGAGTGGGAAATAAATACAGAGTTTTATTTGCCAAGAAAAAAATATCTTCTAAGTTTACATCTAATACCATTTTGATAAAATATTGTGGAGCGTGGTTGATTTGGAGGTGTTAGGTAGTGCGGTTGTAGGTATCACAGAGAATAACTGCAAATTTTCCAATCCTTTGATGCTCGGATTTTACTGTAACAATATTTCTTGAATTTGGTATAATTTGAAAATGCTATATTTTGGTAAATATCGCTATAGCGTTTCCCAAGTTACTGAGATATAGTTGTTTTTGCGATTTTCTATTCCGCTGCTTCCTGAATTACTATCCTCTACTTCCTACTCCCTAAAAGAAACGAGTTTTATACCTCACAAGTATGGGAATTGCTATATATTACTATTCAAAACTATACTTGGCTAATTTTAGAAGTTAAATCTTTATTTTATTCCTTTTTTATTATATTATTTTCCCTGTTTCCGACTTCTGTGAGAAGTCTACTCAAAACTCAAAAATGCCAATTGATTTTAGAAATATCAACACGGTCTGGTCATCCATTTTAGTAGAAACATTACAACATCTGGGATTAACCACAGCAATTATTAGTCCTGGTTCTCGTTCCACACCCCTAACATTCGCCTTTGCCACCCACCCAAAAATCGAAACTATTCCCATTCTCGACGAACGTTCAGCAGCATTTTTTGCTCTAGGAATAGCCAGAAAAACTCATCAACCTGTAGCCATAGTTTGTACTTCCGGCACCGCTGCCGCCAATTTTTATCCTGCCATAATTGAAGCAAAAGAGAGTCGCATTCCACTATTAGTTTTAACCGCAGACAGACCTCCAGAATTACGAAATTGTCATGCAGGTCAAACCATCGATCAAGTTAAATTATATGGCAATTATCCCAACTGGCAAACAGAATTAAGTTTACCTTCATTAAACCTCAAAATGTTTTCTTACTTAAGACAAACAGTAATTTATGGTTGGGAAAAAACAACTTTTGCAATACCAGGCCCTGTACACTTTAATATTCCTTTTCGAGACCCTTTAGCACCCCTACCAGAAACAGAAGTAAATACTTTAGAATCAAAATTTCCTCAAGACTTTTTTGCTGGTGTAAAACCAATTTTAGAAACAGGGTCAATTGCAAATTATGATTTTATACCACAATTAAAAAATCAACTTATTTCTCAAACAGGCATCATTATTGCTGGTTTAGCACAACCGAAAAATTCCCAACAATATTGTCAGGCGATCGCTCAAATTTCCCAACTTTTAAAATTCCCAGTTTTAGCTGAAGCATTATCCCCACTCAGAAACTATTCCCAGTTAAACCCTTATCTAATCAGCAGCTATGATTTAATTTTAAGAAATCATAAATTAGCATCAAAACTCGTTCCTCAAATAGTCTTACAAATTGGGGAACTACCAACAAGTAAACAACTAAGAAAGTGGCTAGAAACAGGGAATACCCGCAGATTAATAATCGATAAAAGTGACCAGAATTTTGACTCACTGCATGGTAATACAACTCATTTAAGACTATCAGTAGAACAACTAAGTCAAAGATTAATATCGAAAAATTTCACAAATGAAGCTGATGAAAATTATTTAAAGCTTTGGTGCAATACCGAAGCAAAAGTTAGAGAAGCTATCGACAAAAAAATGACAACAATTAATTATATATTTGAACCTAAAATTCCGTGGTTCATTTCTCAGATATTACCCCAGGGTACACCAATATTTATTGCGAATAGTATGCCAGTCAGAGATGTAGAATTTTTTTGGGTTCCTAATAATTCACAAATTCAGCCATTTTTTAACCGAGGTGCAAATGGAATAGACGGTACTTTATCAACAGCTTTAGGTATTGCTCATCGCCATCAAAGCAGCGTCATGTTAACAGGAGATTTAGCACTTTTACATGATACTAATGGCTTTTTACTAAGAAATAAATTAGTCAGTCATTTAACTATTATTTTGATTAATAATCAAGGAGGTGGAATTTTTGAAATGCTACCTATAGCTAAGTTTAATCCACCTTTTGAAGAATTTTTTGCTACTCCCCAAGAGATTAATTTTGCTGATTTATGTAAAACTTATGGTGTAGAATATCAAAATATTTCTTCTTGGCAGCAATTACAGCAACTTTTAAATCCTCTACCTAATACTGGCATGAGAATTTTAGAATTAAAAACAGACCGAAAGGTTGATAGTAAATGGCGTTTAGATAACTTAGATAAATTTGCAGCAGATTTAGTTTTATGAAACATAGTTACGGTGTTTCTCAAGCTCGTGAGGTACAGTTATCTTTTTGTCTTTTTTCCCTATTCCCTATTCCCTATTCCCTATTCCCTATTCCCTGTTTCCTGTTCCCTGTTTCCTCAAACAAATTAATGAGCGTACCTCACCAATATGGGAATTGCTATAGCGTTTCTCAAGCTCGTGAGGTACATTATCTTTTTGTCTTTTATTCCCTGTTCCCTCAAGCAAACGAATGACTGTACCTAACCAATATGGGAATTACTATATAAATTTTTGATGCACTATAGCGTTTCTCAGCCTAATGAGGTACACCTATTTTTATTTGTTCCTATTCCCTATTCTCTATTCCCTATTCTCTATTCCCTGTTCCCTATTCCCTGTTCCCTGTTCCCTAAAACCAAGGAATTTTGTACCTCACCAGTATGGGAATTGCTATATATTATTTAGGGTTTGCTGAAAAAGTATTTTTGCTGTTTCTAGTAGTCATATCATGTCCGCTTGAATATTTATACTTTGGTGTTAGGAAGGAAGAGGGCAGAAGTTAAAAGGTAAGCATTTAGCTTTTCCTGGGGAATACTAAATGCTCATAGCTTTTGAAAGAATAAAACAACTACTAAGGTTAGATGATCACCTTTTTCTTAATAACTTTAATTCTCACCATCAGACTAATTCCTCCTGCCAAAATAATAAGTTAATAACTCATAGCTGAAGTCCGCAGTTCCGACCATAAGAGGCTAGCTGACGGCTGACGGCTGAATGCTTACGTTAGAAGGCAGAAAGAAGGGTTTCTTCCAATTGAAACTTAATTATATACACAAACGATGCTACCGGACATGATATAAATAGTCAGTAGCCAGTAGTCAGGATAAATGGTAGATTGAGGGAATATTATCGCAATAATTCTCCTTCAAATTTTCCCCTTTTGTCTACTAAAAATCATGACTTTTTAAGCTACCGGTAGCAAAAAACTGAAACTTTTTTCGCACAAATAATGCCTCCAATATTTACCGAATAATTAAGGTTTAAAGCCTCTCCTTTAAAGGAGAAAAAATAAAAAATTTTCCTTTGAGTCAATCCTCTTATTTTTAAGGAGAGGTAATTATTAATTGTTGAACCTATAACCTTTTGATATTTATTCAGCTAGCCCTATTTAATTAAAATATCTTTATCCCATTCTTCAGGAACCTGATAAACCTGAGATTTTCGACAACGTTTAAGATAAAGTTTTACAGCTTTATCTTCTGGGTTAACTTCAAAAATATCTAGAAGAATTTCTTTTGCTGCAACATATTTACGTTGATTATAAAGAATAACAGCTTGTTCAAATTGAGTTTTAGTTTGTATTTTTAATTGTTTTTGTGTTTCAGCATCTCCATCAAAAATTTCAAATACTGCAATAGCTTCTTTTTTACCTTTTACCTTGACTCTATCTAAAAAACGATAACTATATTTATCTGATTCTTCTAGACTAAAAAAAGTATGTTCACTAATTATAATATTAACTCCATATAACTTAGTTAAATTTTCCAAGCGGGAGGCTAAGTTAACCGCATCACTAATCACAGTACCATCAATTCTCCGACTTCCCCCCACAGTTCCTAACATTAAATCCCCTGTATTAATACCAATACCAATTTTAACCGGTTGCTGAGATGCTTTTCGATATTCCCGATTAAAATCCCTTAAATTTTTCAACATATTAATTCCAGCATTAACTGCATTATCAGCTTTTACGGCAAAAAGAGCCATAATCCCATCACCAATATATTTATCAATAAACCCATCATTATCTAAAATAGCTGGTTCCATCCGAGACAAATAAGCATTAATAAATTTAAAGTTTTCTTCTGGGGTCATACTTTCACTTAAAGTTGTGAAAGAGCGAATATCAGAGAACAAAATAGACATTTTTTGTTGTACATGGTCGCCTAATTTTACATCTACAATACTCTCACGTCTTAATAAGTGTAAAAAAGTATGGGGAACAAAACGACCATAAGCAGCATTAATTTTAGAAAGACGAATATGAGTTTTAATTCTCACCAGCAATTCTGGTTTAGAAAATGGTTTAGTTAAATAATCATTTGCTCCAGAAAGAAAACCTTCTACTAAATCAGAAATTAATGGTTTAGCAGTTAACATGACAATGGGCAATTCACTATGTAAATATTTTTCCCGTAGTTTTTTTGTCACTTCATAACCAGTCATGTGAGGCATCATTACATCAAGCAAAATCAAATCTGGCATCAAGCCATTTTCAATGATTTTTAATGCTTCAATTCCATTATTAGCTTGAGTAATAGCATAATTTTGTAAAGCCAAATTATTTCTGAGAACTTGTAAGTTAACTGGTTCATCATCCACAATCAAAATTTTAAAATCTCCACTTTCAGCTACTAGATTTTCTAAAGCAACTTCTTGATTTTCCTGCTCATATTCTGTAATTAATTGTATTTTTGGAGATGATGCAGTTTGTGGCAAATCAACTACTTGAGTTTCAGATATTGGCAGAGTAAATTTAAACTGAGAACCGACACCAACTGCTGATGAAACTGATAGTGAACCACCATGTAATTCGACTAATTTTTTAGTAATAGCTAAACCTAAACCAGTACCACCATATTTTCTAGCAGTAGAGCCGTCTGCTTGTTCAAATGATTCAAAAATTCTATTTAATTTATCTTGAGGAATGCCAATACCTGTATCAGCAATAGTAATTTCTAATAATGAAATTTCATTGGTAGAGTTTTGATTCTGACTTTCTAAAACTTTAGCAGAAATTTCCACACTACCTGACTCAGTAAATTTAATTGCATTACCAACTAAGTTATAAAATATTTGTTGAAGTCGATTTTCATCAGCATCAACAAAAGGGGTATCATGGCTAATAGAATTAATTAGTTGTACAGACTTTGAACCAATCATAGAACGAGAAAGAGTCAGAACTATTTCTACTATTTCTCTTACTCCTAATGGTTTTAATTGTAATTCAATATTGCGATGTTTAAGTTTAGAAAAATCGAGAATATCATTAATTAAAGTTGATAATCTTTTGCCAGAAGAAGTAACCATAGAAAGATTAGATTTTACCAGAGCAGATAATTCTCCTGCTGCTCCATCTATTAATGATTCAGCAATCCCAATAATTCCGTTTAAAGGGGTACGCAGTTCGTGAGATGTATTAGCTAAAAATTCGTCTTTTAATTTATCTAAACGTTCTAATTGTTCATTTTTAGTTTTGAGAATAGCAAAAGAATTTTCTAACTGAAAAGCCATAGAATTAAAAGCTTTTGCCAGTACCCCTACTTCATCATCACGATTAAGTTCAATTTTCTGATTAAATTCTCCTTCAGATAAAGCTGTAGCAGCTTCTTTTAGTTTTAAAATTGGTTGTACAACTCTCCGAGAAATTATAATTCCGACTAATATTGCTAAAAGTAATGCCACTAAACAAAGAAGAATAGTAACTTTAGTTTGTGCCTGAATTCTATCCATAAAGTCAGATTCAGGTATTACTACTACGATTAACCAATTTAATCCATATTCATCTTGATAAGGTAATATTTGTACTAAATTTCTCTCTCCCTCCAGTGTGAAATCAAATTTTTGCCGATTCTGAAGAGTGGAAAATTCTCCTAAGTTTTCCTCCATATTTTGGATAGTCGAACTAATTAATAAATCCTGAATTTCCCTCACATTTATCCTTTCAGTTTCACCATCTTTGCTAATAAATGGTTGTGTATCAGTGGAACAACCAACTAAATTTCCATTCCGTTCCATAATAAAAATTTTGCCAGTCTCGCCAACTTTTAATTGCCTCAAAAAATTACTAATTTCTATCAATGATAAATCAACAGCAAACACAGCTTCTAAATTTCCAAAACTATCAAAAAGAGGCTTAACTGCAGGCAAAGCAATATTCGGATAAGGAGCTGCCCAAAGATAAATTTCTCCCCAAGTAGCTTCACCTTTTTCACCTGCTTTATACCAAGGTCTAGTCAATAAATCATAACCAGGAGAAACAGATAATTCTTGAATCCGATTTCCTTGTTCATCAGTACCATAAGTATAAAAATTTCCATTAGCCGAATTTTGAGATTTATCCCAATAAGCCACATTAAAACTTTCTTCAGGAGTTCTTTCAGCTCCGATAAAAACTTCTTCACGAGTACCTACATAAATATAAGTTGCTGATTCAAACAATTGAATTTGTTGCCAGAAATGACGTTCAATTTCTGTGACATTTTCTAAACTTAATTTACCTTGTTTAATTTCATTAACATTAATTTGATTAATTAGATGAGGAACTTCTAAGTAATTATTGAGGCGTTCTTCTACACGGTTAATCAGTTCTCTTTGTAACTGGTCTGCTAAGTCATTAATCGCTTCCTGTCCATTTTTCCAGGAGAGGTATCCCACTAATCCAGTTGTACCCAAAGTGAGGATAACAAAAGGTACTATCAGGGTGATCCGAAGCGGTATTTTTCCTGAAATCTGGACAGCTAATTTTCTCAGAGACCGGAAAGACATAGGGGGCGATCGCCTTATGCTGAAGTTATATATTTATTGCCTGCCCATTTTTCGTGGGTTAGCTGCTCTAAATATATAATACCAATTACTCAAAGTAATGCTATATTTAGGTTTGGCTGAAAAGGTAAGAAAGGAATTGATTATTAGTTACTCAAAAAAATAATCAAAAATTGTTGAGATTTATTATTCTTAAATTTGTCACAACTTATTTAGGATTTGTATAACTAACAAAAATTCTAGCTAGTTATTTCAGATGAAGCGATGTGAAATTATTTGTGACATAATTCAAGTGAATAGTATTATTACCAGCAGTGAAAAAAATCATGCCCTCATGAAGGCGTGGGAATGTTATACCAAATTGATAAATGTTTGGTACAAATATTATCTATCTTGGGTTTTGGGTGTGGGGTTTTGGGTGTGGTGAAATCATAGAAAAAAAAATAAAAAAGCTGGTTATCAAAGGGATAAAGTGGAAAAACTTGATTAATTAGTTAATAGTTGAAGTTTGCTCAAGCATCACATTCTTTTTTAAAATTGGTATTACAAATAAATTGGATAATTGGAAAAGATAATTCATACCATTTCTCTGTAACAATGCGCTTAATAATTCTTGCTCAGACCTGATTACACTGACTATTCT
>JAAUYJ010163372.1_pt1 | contig 24528 bp, 19 predicted proteins | sample 7278031 | NCBI WGS metagenome assembly JAAUYJ01 (sample SAMN14350222, study PRJNA611818) | marine sediment metagenome | isolation source: surface marine sediment (1.8m) | place: French Polynesia: Moorea | collected 2018-08 | reverse complement strand
GCCATCCCTGGCGCCGACATTTCCTCCAGAAACAACCCATATCGGCTTATGTAAGTGCCATTCACTTCTGCCTCTGAATAAAAGTGGCTGGTAATGCGGCGAGGGTTCGATGCTTTGTCACAGGCGTCGCCCCGCTTGGTTAGTGACCGCTCACTAATGCACTGGAGCGTCTGTCCAGCCTGCGGGCGATAACTCAATGTTCAATCAACGGTAAGAGCTGCATTTGTGGTTTTTGCTGCAGCTTGCGCCCGTCAACGCGTTTTCGGTAAGTTATGTGCTCGGCGTAAATGGGGTTGCTTAATACCCTACGTCCTCGCCACTATGCGCTGGCTGGATACCGGCGTATTTGCCAGAATATGCGTATGGGGAAAGTCACAGGCACCGGCACCGGGCATGCTCGAAAGATGCCGGGGTGAACACAGATGAGTAGCGAAAACTCAATTGAATTAGTTGATGCGTTAGATTCGATGGAGCGCAGGCTGAATCGTCTCGTACGCAGAAAAGAACGACTGGAAACACCACGCCACACCTACGCAATTGGGGATGTTCAGGGGTGCTTTGACGATCTCCTCAGGTTGCTCGAAAAGATTGATTTCGATCCTGCGAAAGACCGGCTCTGGTTCACCGGTGATCTGGTCAACAAGGGACCTAACTCCCTGAACATTCTGCGTTTTGTCAAGGGTCTGAGGGATTCCGCCATCACTGTGCTGGGCAACCATGATCTCTACCTGCTGGCAGCAGCAGCGGGCGTTGTGCAGTACAAGAAGAACGACACCATAGCCAGTGTTCTCGCCGCCCACGACTGTGAGGAACTGTTGTTCTGGCTCCGGCACCAGCCCGTGCTTCACCACGACGATGTTCTCGGTTTCACGATGGTTCACGCCGGTCTGCCACCCCAATGGGACCTTTCTGCCGCAATGGCACGCGCGCGGGAGCTGGAAATCGTTTTGCAAAACGTAGGCTACGAAACCTTTCTCGGGGCTTTATACGAGGAGAAGCCCGACAGATGGAGCGAGGGCCTGGAGGGTATGGGGAGACTTTGTTATATCGCGAACTGCTTCACCCAGTTACGCTATTGCGACCGCGATGGTCGCCTGGATCTGACAAGTGAGCGGCGTACCGCGGCCAAGAAGAAGAAGCGATCCTTGCCCTGGTTCCAAGTCCCCAAGCGGGCACATAAAGACATGAAAATCATCTTTGGCCACTGGGCGTCGCTGGACAGAGAAAAGACCAAAACTCCCGGTGTTTACCCGCTGGATACGGGTTGTTCAAGCAGAGGTAGATTCACGGCCATGCGGCTAGAAGATGAGCGAATTTTCAGTACCCGCTGCAGGATCAAGTCTCATCCGGGCCTGGGGTAGTCCTCCGCAGACAATTCAGAGCAATATCAACGGGTTCATGAAAGGTCGGTTCGAGAATAAACGCACATCTGCACAATTGGGACGATAACCTGTTTGGACTGAAAGCCTGGCAATAGGGTAAACGGGTTCTGTTGAAGGCGTTAGCCTGGCCCGAGTATGCTTATGTAAAGACAAAGGGTTCTGCCGTCATTGCGAGGAGCGCTAGCGACGTAACAATCGCCAGTAGTCTGGCCAGGGACACAGATCGCCGCGCTACTGCTTGCGTTGACGCGGTTTTGCTCTTGCTGGTGCCTAGTTAATGCGTGTCGGATTAGATAGCTATTGTTGCAACGTTAGAGAAAAATACACGCTGACCCGAAAGCACTTAGTTAAGCATAAAACGATCGAAATAGCATCATTGCGAGGAGCGACAGCGACGTGGCAATCTTGCTGAGGCGTGCGAGTCAGGAGATTGCTTCGTTCCTCGCAATGACAGCATCTACTGAGTATGTCTCAAGAAAGCGCCATTACACGCTGACTCGGCTTTTGGGCATGTGTTTACCGCGATTGTGCACGACGGCAAGATTCAGGATACACTCAACACTGCCTTTTAGGTGTCGAGGGGCTTGAACTCATATGACAGAACTCAGGCATACGGTATTGCATGATCAGCATCTGGCGCTGGGTGCCAGGATGGTCGCCTTCGGTGGGTGGCAAATGCCTATCAGTTATTCCATGGGTATTGTCGCAGAACACTTGACAGTGAGGAGCACGGCAGGCTTGTTCGACGTTTCTCACATGGGGCGGTTCAGCATCGGCGGTGCCGATGCCGTGCCATTTCTTCAACACGTGCTCACCAACAATGTCGAAGCACCCGATGTAGGGGAAAGCCAGTATACGATCATCCCCAACGAGGTGGGTGGTGCGATAGATGACGCTTACCTGTATCGCTTTCGCGAAAACGAGTTTCTGCTGGTCGTTAATGCGGCAAACCGCGATCTAGACTGGAACCATTTCCAGCAACACTTAGGTCGGTTCAACGCAGTATCCTTAGCTGATCGCACCGACGCGCTCGCGATGTTTGCCTTGCAAGGACCCGACTCGAAATCCGTTTTAGAGAAAGTCATCAGCTTGGGCCAACTCCCCGAACCGTTGCGGAACAAACTGAGCACGGTAACCATTGCCGGTGTTGAGGTCGGTGTGAGCCGGACCGGTTACACCGGTGAGCCCCTGGTCTTTGAGCTATTTGTTGATCGCGCACATGCGAGTGTGCTTTGGATGAATCTCACGGATAACGGTGCAACACCGGTCGGCCTGGGCGCCCGCGATACACTGCGTCTGGAGGCGGCATTTCCGTTGCATGGGCACGAGTTTGGCCAGGACCCCGAGGGCAACGAGATCCCCATCTTTGCTTCACCGATCGCGAAGATTGCGGTTAGCTTTTCACCCTTGAAGGGAGACTATGTCGGACGCGATGCATTGATTCGACAACGTGATGCCTTTGAAAAGACCCTGTTTCGCGAATATTCCCGTCAGGCCGATCTGCCGCGTGTTATCCAACCCATCGCAATCGTTGGTTCCGGTGTGGCGCGTGCGGGCGACAGGGTCTTTCGCGGTCAGAGAGGCATCGGATGGGTCACAAGCGGAACAAGAGTTCCTTACTGGATCTTTGAGGGTGAGGGCTTATCGTCCGAAATTACCGACCGCCACCAGCTTCGTTCGATCGCGCTGGCCTATATTGACAGTGAGTTCGTCATCGACGATTGGGTCGACGTCGAGATTCATGGCAGGCGTGAGAGAGCGGTCGTTGTGGAGTATCATCTCAGAAGCGAGGCGCCGCCTTACGCGCGGCCAATTCTTCAGGGCTATGCCGAGCCGCCGCTCCAATTACCCTCCGGATCGCCGCCACAACAGGTACGGCGTTTATTGAAAAAGGCCGCCGACAATACGCGTTGGCGCCAGCGCGAATGCATCAACCTGATCCCGTCTGAAATGACAACTTCGCCGATGGCGCGCTTGCTCTCGGTTATGGACCCCAGCTTTCGCTACGCGGAACACAAGGAGATCGAGGCCTTTTATGAAGCTGAAGTGTTTTACTATCAAGGTACGGAATTTATCCGTGAAGTTGAACAGCTGCTCAAGGCGGAGCTGAAACAGTTTCTCGGTTGTACCGAGGTGGAAACACGCGTAACCAGTGGACAGATGGCCAATGCAACGGTGTTCAGCGCGATGGTCGCCTATCTCAATCGCGCCCAGCCCAAACGTGAGCCGCGACGAATCGGTCAGGTGGTGAATTACCATTTAATCCAGGGCGGGCACATCAGCTCGCAACCGATGGGTGCGCTCAGAGATTATGTTGCGCGGCATCCACGCAAAGAGCGCGCGGCAGTGGAAGAGTTCCCGGTGCTGATCGACAACCCTTACAAAATCGATGTGCCCGCCACGCTTGAATTGATTGACGAGTATCGGCCAGAGCTAATTATTTTTGGCAAGAGTATGGTTTTGCATAAAGAACCACTAGATGACATCCGTACTTTTCTTGACGAACAGGGACTGGATCCGGTGGTGATGTATGACATGGCTCATGTGTTCGGGCTGGTTGGACCACATTTTCAACAACCTTTTATAGAAGGTGCCGATCTGGTCACCGGCTCGACCCATAAAACATTTTTTGGTACCCAACGTGGCGTCATTGCCAGCAACTATGATGAATACGAAGAGCGTTACGAGTTATGGGAGGCAATTCAGCGTAGAACCTTTCCCGGTTCGGTCTCCAATCATCACCTGGGAACCATGCTGGGTTTGTTGGTAGCAGCGTACGAGATGAACTATTTTAAAGACGAATACCAACCCCGCGTAATAGCTAACGCTAAAGCATTCGCTCGCGCGCTGAGCGCGAATGGTCTAAACGTCGCGGGCGATCCAGATATCGACTTTACCGAGACGCATCAGGTCATTATCGAAGTAGGGTACGCGAAAGGTCCAGAGTTGGCCGCCCGTCTCGAGCGAAACAACATCCTCTGCAACTTTCAAGCGACTCCTGACCAGGAAGGGTTTACCGCTTCAGGCGGCTTACGTATGGGTGTCGCCGAGATGACACGCTTCGGGATGCGGCCTGACGATTTTGCTGCGCTTGCGGTACTAATAGCGGAAGTCGTGAATCGAGACACCGACGTTGCAGAGCAAGTCAACGTCCTGCGCGGGAAATTTCTGGAAATTCAATATTGTTTCAAGGATTCTGAAGCGCTTGAGGCTCTCTATAAACTTCTGTAGTTACAAAACATGACGTTAACCAATGCTGTCTCACGTAAAACAAACGTTTATGGATTTAATGCTGTGATTGTTAGTCTCGTTTGAGGCAAGACACAAAGGATGTATGATACAGGCTGTCGATGGTAAGATGTTGATATCGCAATACTGACACGTATGATAACTGCACAAAGTTTCTTGCAGATATCCGTGACCAATGTAACAGTGATCATTCTCGTGTTGATCCTGTCATCGTATCGCTCAGTTCAAGGTTGACTTTATGCAGCGACTCGCACACATGCTCTTTCCTATCATCCTGGTGCTGATGCTCAGCAGCAACTCTACAGCATATGCATCGGACGCATCCAACCACCCGGTCGTACTGGCCGTTCACCCTTATCTTCCCTTCCAGGAGCTTCAGAAGCGCTACCAACCGCTTGCAGACTACCTGGAGCAGGTCCTGAAAAAGGAGGTCGTTGTCAGGATTGGCAGGGACTATAGTGAACACATAACGTATGTGGGTCATAACCAGGTGGATATTGCATATCTTGGTCCGGCCATCTACGTTCGCATTGTGGAGAAGTACGGCGAGAAACCGCTGCTCGCGCGACTGGCGGTAAATGGTGAACCTGTATTTCGCGGATATCTGGTGACAAGCCCCGACAGCGGCATACAAGATATCCAGTCACTGCGCGGAAAACGATTTGCTTTCGGTGATCCGAGATCCACCATGAGTCATTTCGTGCCAAGACACATGATGTTGGAAGCAGGAATCGATGTCGATAACTTGGAGGATTACCAGTTTCTCGGTAGCCACAGGAATGTAGCATTGGCCGTTTTATCGGGTGCGTACGATGCAGGCGCGGTCAAGGAGGAGGTATTCGAAGCCTTCAAACCGCGGGGATTGAAAGCGATCGCTACTAGCGATCCATTCTCGGAGCACCTGTTTGTGGCTCGCTCTGATGCGCCGGAGGAGTTTGTCGCAACAGTCAGAAATGCGCTTTATCGACTATCGGATACAGCGGACGGCCGCGCTATTCTGCGTAATATTAAACAGAGCGTTACCGCGCTGGTACCGGTTGACGACGCGGATTACGATAACCTGCGCACAGTTCTGGATATGCTCGGTGAGCGCGGCGCCGAATAATGTCCCACGTTTCCTTTAAAAAGCATCTGCGATCGCCATGGTTAGGTCTGTTTGTGCTGATGCTCGTGCTGCTGGCCGCCACGGTCGTGATACTGGAGCAGCAGAGAGAGCGTTCACTCGAGATAGCCCGGGATAATGCCCATGACGATCTCCGCTTCATTAAATACATGCTGAGTACGGCTTTGCAGCAGCAGGATTTCGAACAGCTAGGCACTCTGGTTACCTCCTGGGGCGGACACGTCAGGTACACACACGAATTAAAGCTCACGGCTGCGAACGGTTTCGTTTTCGGGCACTACCAGCGAAAAAAGCCGGCAACACGCCCCTATGGGCTGGTGGAGACAATAAGCTACTCTTATCAGGGCATGGCGTCACTGGTGTTCGTGAAGGACCTGGGTAGTATCGATGCGAGCATTGATAAACTTCGCTGGCAACTGATTGCCGGATTGATCCTTGTCGGTCTCGTGTTCTGGCGTGTCACCTGGCTAAGCCTGCAAAGAAAACGCGAAGCGCACACGCTTGACCGCACGTATCATCGCCTGCTAGAGACCGCTGAACAGCTCGATGCAACCCGTGCCTATCTGAAAAACGTGTTCGATTCCATGTCCTCAACCCTCGTCGCTGTGGATGCGAAGGGATGCATTTCCATGTGGAACAGAGGTGCTGAGGAACAAACGGGGCTATCTGCGGACGTGATTCTCGGCAAGCCATTCTCCGAGGGACTACCCGATTTCGCTTCTCGAATGCCTGAGCTGAAAGAAGCAATAGATACAGGTATCCCAATGCGAATTGACCGGCACATAATCCATCCCGAAGGCGCGCCTCGTGTCTTCGAAATCGTGATCTACCCGCTGGGGACGGCTGGCAGAAAGGGCGCCGTTATCCGTATAGATGACATTACCCGGCGCGTGCAGATGGACCAGTTAATGGTGCAGACCGAAAAAATGATGACAGTAGGCGGTCTTGCGGCAGGCATGGCTCATGAGATCAACAACCCGCTGAGCGGCGTGTTACAGAGCAGCCAGAATATATTACGCCGGCTATCACCCGACCTGCCAGCAAACAAGATGACTGCGGATAAATTGGGTTTGGATATTGCCACCATCAATGAGTATCTCGATCGGCGGGGTATTCTCGGCTTCCTGGACGGTATTCGCAGTGCTGCTGAACGTGCAAGCCGTATTGTCGCTGACATGCTGGCCTTCAGTCATCGCAGTCATGCGGAATTTTTGCCGGTTTCAATCAATGAACTGCTCGATACCGTGGTCCGCATTGCCGCCAGTGACTACGATCTGAAAAAGACGTACGATTTCAAGAAAATTACAATAATCAGGGAATATGATCCAGGTCTTTCAGATGTCGCTTGCGACAGCACCGAGATCGAGCAGGTACTGCTGAATCTGGTCAAGAACGCCGCGCATGCCATGGCAGGCCTGAAGGACTCGATTCAACAACGCATCACGCTCAGGACCATCGATGATGGTGATTGTGCCCGAATAGAGGTCGAAGACAACGGTCCCGGCATGGACGAGGAGGTTCGGCGTCGTGTGTTTGAGCCCTTTTTTACCACCAAACCTATCGGTCTGGGGACTGGCCTTGGATTATCGGTGTCATACTACATCATTACCGAGCAGCATAATGGTACAATCACTGTGGATTCTGCACTCGGGAAAGGGAGTAAGTTTGTCATAAGATTACCGTATCGATGATGAGGTGCAGCCACAATGACCATGCGCGTTTTGATTGTGGACGATGAATACCTGATCGCAACCAGCCTGCAGGCTTTTCTGGAAGATGAAGGGATTGTGGCTGCGTCTGCCACATCCGGCGAGGAGGCTATTGAGATATTGAAAGAAAATAACCTATACGACGTGTGTATCATGGATATTCGCCTGCCAGGCATGGACGGTAATTCAGCCATGCTGTCGATACATCAATTGTGCCCTGAAATGCGCTTTATCGTCCACACGGGGTCGGTCAATTACATTGTACCCGATGACCTGCAAGGCTTGCGTATCAGCGTGAATCATCTGTTCAGGAAACCGCTCAGCGATATGGGCCTGGTTGCGGATGCTATTCGGTCTTTTCAAATCGCCTAGGGCCCTGGAATTTCAACATGGCAGAAAGCAAACTGATATTGACCATCGAGGATGATCCAATCGTTCGAAAGAACATTGTTGCCTATCTGGCGGACAGTGGTTATGAATTGCTGGAAGCAGCGGATGGACACCAGGGATTGGAGCTGTTTCGAGAACGACAACCCGATCTGGTGCTCTGTGATCTCAGGATGCCGAAAATAGATGGTCTGGATGTTCTGAAGGAGATCACCCGCGTAGCCGCGGATACCCCGGTGATCATCGTTTCCGGCGCAGGCATGATCGACGATGCGATTCAGGCGCTAAAAAGGGGAGCCTGGGACTACCTTACAAAACCGATTTCTGACATGCAGGTCCTGGAGGTGGCGGTAGACCGCGCCATGGGCAAATTACGTCTGATTGAAGAGAACCGCGCCTATCAGCATAAACTTGAACGGATCAATCGGGAATTGAGCGAAGCACTGATACAACTTCAGGCAAACCAGCAAGCTGGACGCGAATTACAGGCCAGGTTGTTGCCCGTAGAACACCAGGTGTTTGGCGATCTCGTTTTTCGTCATCGACTCTATCCCGCCATGCAGTTGAGCGGCGACTTTGTAGATTATTTTGCCATCGATAAAAATCGTACTGGTTTCTACATGATCGATGTATCTGGCCATGACATTGGCTCGGCATTCGTGACAGTAATAGTGAAGACCCTGATGTCACAGATGCGTGATGCCCTCGAGGAGGGTGATGATACCATTCTCGCGCCAGACCGGACATTACAGAGGTTGAATGATGAACTACTTCGGCAGAACCTGGATAAATATATCACCATGTTTTATGGGATCATCGATACGGCCGCAAACCGTATGAACGTCAGCAATGGGGGGCACTACCCACAGCCTCTGCTTTTCGGTGATTCCCGGACGCAGGTAATTGATACCAAAGGCCGGCCGGTTGGACTGTTCGAAGATACACGCTTTATTAATTGCGTGATTCCGCTGCCCCGGGATTTTTTGCTCCTGCTCATATCGGACGGTATGTTCGAACTCATACCTGACAAATCGAACAAAGAGTCATACGAGCACCTTGTTTCAAACGTGAATAGTATTGATATGTCATTTGAAGAGTTGATTAATGTGATCGGTATGGAGGACGCATCCCGCCTCACGGATGACCTGGCCATGCTGGCGATATCAAGGCGCATCAGAGATGTCCAGTAGTAAGGTTTATTATGCTGTAAACGAGGGTATCCACGGACTGAAATATGTCGGAGATATTCGCTATACCATTGGTGCATCACTGGACAAGTTTATAAAAAATCTCTTCGATGGCCCCAGACCCGAAGGCTTCCTGGTGGATCTGAGAGAGGTTGAAACGATTGACAGTACCAATCTCGGCCTTCTGGCGCGCATCGCCAACCTGATGAAACATTGCGGCGGCCCCAAGGTTACCCTGGTATCCACGAATGAAGATATCAACAGACAGTTAATCTCCATCGGCTTCGACGAGGTCTTCGATATCGTCAATGAGACTGGGCGTGTAATGAGCTATGGCGAGGAATTGGAGCTGCAGGAAAACGCGGGGCCCGAGATGGCGCAAACGGTAATCAAGGCACACCGCACACTCATGTCGATAAACGAGGACAACAAGGCGCGTTTTCAGGATGTCATCGAGTTGTTCGAGCAGCAGCTTGAGACGCCCAAGCGCTCGTTAGGCTAACCACCACCGGCGCCGCGGTTATGAGATAATCCCTTCGACACGTTGATACTATTGATTTTGACTGCTGCGCACTTGCCATGTTCGATACCAGCTACCGGGTTATCTTGTTCTCACTCCTGTCGATGATCGTTGCGGCGGGCCTGCTTTATTTCGATCTCGCGACCTATGTGGCCTATGGATTGCTGGTGATCGGGTTCTTTGGTGTTGGTATTGGCATACTGATTGGCTTCTTCAAGATGATCAAAGACTCGGATCAATGACGCTCGCGTGATCGGATCTATGGCTGTTCGCGGCTGAAGCCGCTCCTACGTCCAGCGACTCATCTGAGCAAGGTTGGTAGGAGCGGCTTCAGCCGCGAATTGGATATGCAATGCGATTCGCGATGCTCACATTCAAGAAATGATGGCAGAGTAAGCCATCATCAGCGATCTAGTAGATCAGCTCACTTTTACTTTTTCTGCCAGTGGTTCGGTCAAATTCTTTTGCTCGATATATTCAGCAAGCTGCTCGATGTACGAAAGCAGGACTGGCACCAGGAACAATACCAGCAAGGTCGCAAAGCCCAGACCGAAGGATATACTGACCGCCATCGGGATCAGGAACTGGGCCTGTAATGAGGTCTCGAACAGCAGCGGCGTGAGGCCCGCAATCGTCGTCAATGACGTCAACATTACCGCTCGCAAACGCAGGCAGGCAGACTCCACCAGTGCGTCACGGATAGCCATGCCTTTCGCTCTGAGCTGCTTGTAGAACGTCACCAAAATAATAGAGTCATTGATCACGATACCTGACAGACCGAACATGCCGAACTGCGACAGGATCGTTAGATCGATGCCCATCAGCCAGTGGCCGAAAATCGCGCCGCAAATACCAAATGGAATCACAATCATCACGGCCAGCGGCCAGCTATAGGATGCGAACACCCAGGCAAGAATGATATAAATCAGCACCAGTGCCAGCATGCCGCCCCGTGCCATGTCCGCGCTGGTCTCGCGTTCCTCTTCGGCTTTGCCTTTATAATCGACCTGCAATCCGTACGCGTTGACGATATCCGGGATCACGGTCTCCTGTAGTTTTTTCAGGACTTCTTTGGCATTCGTTTTCTTCGCATCGACTTCTGCGGTGACATGCACGCCGAGTTTTCCATCAGTATGACGCAACAATTCAAGTCCTTGCTGAGAGCTGAGCTTCACCACGTTATTGAGCAACAGCCGCTCGCCCGAGTTAGTGATAATTGGCAGGGTCTCGAGGATGCCCTGGAATTTGCGTTCCTCCGCCGGCAGCATGATGCGCACTTCGATCTCTTCGTAGGAATCATAGAAAATCTGCAATAACTGGCCATCGAGGGCGGCACGCAACTGACGGCCGACTTCGGCGACGGTCAGACCGGCCGCTTGCGCCAGAGGGGTCAGCTCGAAAATAAACTGTTGACGACCGTAGGGCAGGTCATCGAGGATGTTGCTCAGGCCGTCAAAGTTCTTCATCGCGTCAGCGAGTTCCTCGGCGGCGTGCTTCAGCGTCATCGCGTCTGCGCCTGATAGAAAGATATCGAGATCGCGGCCAGGCGGTCCGCCGCGTGGGCTGCTGATTGACAGCTGTTCGACGCCGGCAGGTATATCAAGCCGGGACTCCCATTCCTCGATAATGGTGGTATTGCGGACGCTGCGTTCATCCGGTTCCAGCAGTTCGACCTGAAGCATCGCGTATTGATTGCCTTCCTGGAAATTCCTGCCACCATCAAAACTGGCGGCATTCAAGACTAAGCCGGTCACACTGATCAACGGGCCCTGCTCACTCAACGCAGCATCGGTCTCTGCCAGGCTTTGTTCCAGCTGGTTCGCAAAGCCACGCACTTGCTCTGGCGGCGTGCCAGCAGCAAATTTCACGCTGGCGTAGATTACAGTACTTTCTGGTTGCGGGAAAAAATGAAACTTGACCTGCCCGAATGCGACCATTGATATTGCCAGCACCAGTGAACATATCGCGATGGTGAGCGTTGTTATACGATGCTCGATCGCAGTTTGGATCACTGGCCTGAAATATTCATCACGAAACCGATTGAAACCCTGATCCAGTTTCTGCCGCAATGCCCCGGTTTTTCGATGATGGTTTCTGTGGAAGCTGTGGCGCAGGTGGCCCGGCAGGATCAGAAAACACTCGATCAGCGAAGCGATGATCACGCAGATCACGACGAAGGGGATATCGAACAGGATCGAGCCGATGATGCCGGTCACCATCATCAACGGAAGAAATGCAGCCATCGTGGTCAATGATGACGACACCACTGGCGCGAGCATGCGCATGGCGCCGCCTTCGGCCGCCATCAGCGAGTTCTCGCCATATTGGTAGTGGGTCAGCGCATCTTCACCGACGACGATGGCATCATCAACGATGATACCCAGGGTCATGATCAGGGCGAACAGGCTGATCATGTTGATGCTGCCACCGAAAAAATAGAGGATGGCCAGCGCGCCCAGAAATGATGTGGGTATACCGATAGCGACCCAGAACGCCACGCGCCCATTCAGGAAGATATACAAGATCGCCAGCACCAGAACCAGTCCGGAAAGACCGTTCTTCACCAACAGATCGATCCGCTGCTGTATCAGCGCGTATTTTTCATCGAACACGATCAGTTCAATCGACGGCGCTAGCGTCTCTCGGGTTTCCGTCAGCCACTGTTGCATGATCTCGGCCGACACCAGAGCGTCGGTGCTTTCGGTTCGCTGCAGGTTCATCAGTATGGCCGGCTGGCCCTGATAGAAGATCTCTATCTGGTTTTCTTTCGGTCGTCGCTTGATTTCGGCGATATCGTCCAAGGTCAGTTTCTGACCGCTTGCGGTCGTTAGCAGGTCCAGCGAGGAGAATTCCTGCACATCACGTTTACGCTCCAGACCGCGAACTTCACGCGCGGCCTCGCTTTCAGCGACCGTACCTGCCGGTATATCCTGGCTCTGGTTGATGATACGATCACCGATCTGGTTCAACGACAGGCCGAGTCGCTGAATTTGTTTCGCACTGACCTCGATGGCAATCTCCTGCTCCGGCATACCGGTGAAATCCACTCTGGCGATGCCTTTGTCGAGCAGTTCCCGCTCAAATTGGTAAGCCAAAGGGCGCAGTTCTTCCAGTTCGCCCTCGGCGGTCAAGATGATGGTGGCAACGGCTTCGTATCGAGCGATCCGGGTGACGATTGGGTCTTCAGCGTCCGTCGGCAAGTTACGAATATTGGAAACGAACTGTTTGACCTCGTCCAGCGCGATGCCCATATCGGTGTTTTCTTCGTACTCGATGACGACAGCACTGAGGCCGCGAGTCGACGTCGATGTCATCTCTTTTTTGCCATCGAGCGTCCGCAATGCCTGTTCCAGTGGAACCGTGATCGAACGCTCGACATCTTCGGCGCTGGCGCCCGGCCAGATGACATTGACGGTGATATAGTCAAGCGCAAAATTGGGAAAAAACTGTTTGTTCAGCTGGGTCAGACTGTAGGCGCCGAGGATGATCAGCGTCACCATCAGCAGGTTGGCAGCAACGGGGTGTTGCGCGAACAGGTGAATGATGCCGCCCGAGCGCCCGTCAGAATGCTCGGGTGTCGTTATTCGTGGCGGTGTTGGCGCTGGCGGTGGTGTCGGCGGCACGATGTCAGAACTCATGGACGCTCACCTGGTTTCTGCTGCGTGTTCTCGGTGTTCGATGTCGCCTGATTGCGAACGTCAACCTTGAGGCCGTTGACCGCAAGCGGCAACTGAGTCGTGATGATCTCATCACCTGGATTGAGGCGGTTACTGCGTACCAGGACGAACTGTCGACCATCGCGATACTGGTTACCCAGTTTCTCGACGTTGACGACGGCCAGCCGTTCGTTTTCAACACGGTAGATCCGGTCGGTACCATAAATCGAAGAAACCGGTACGCTGAAGGCACCTTCAATTGCCGGTAATTCCAGTGTCATCTCCAGCGTGTCACCGATCGTTACGCTGTCCGCTGCGTCACTGGGCAGGATGAACAACGCGTCAACCCCATGGCCATCGCTCGCGATCGAGCCTGAAACCCGATCCAGGGTAACAGCACGCTCACCGTTATCCGTTTTAACCGTCGCCTGAAACGGTTGCTGCTGCGTGACCGACTGTTTAACGATACTGATAAATTTTTGCGGCAACTGGGCACGTAATTCAATACGGTCGGCGGCATACATATCCAGCAGCGCCTCGCCGGGGCGCACGCGCTCACCGGGTGACACCATGGTCTTGAGTATAACCCCGTCAAACGGTGCACTAACCGTTGCACGTGCCAGGTCAATCTCCGCCTGTTCTGCGAGTGCGCGACTGCGGCTCAACCTCGCTTCGAGTTGAGCGAGCCTGGCAGGGTGATCGGTGACGCTCAGCTGGCGGCTGTTCAGCGCCAGCTTCTGATTGTTCAAGGCCTCTTTCTGCGTATCAAGACTGGCCTGGCTGGTCAAATTGTTTTTACTGGTTTGCTCTTCACGTGCCAGCTTCTTCTCTGCCAGTGCGACCAATTTTTTCTCCAGCTTCAGCGCGGCCAGATCGTTTTCATAGCGGTTCTTTTCCGAGAGGATTAGCGCCTCCAGTTCCGCAACCGATGATTTTCTCTCCTCCATTGCAAGTCTGGCATCGGTATCATCCAACCAGATCAGGATCTGACCACGGCCAACCTGCTCGCCTTCGTTGACTTCGAGCGATTTAACATCAGCATCGATGATGGAACTGATCGTGGCGGTGTAAGGGGATTCGACACTGCCGTACAATTGCAGCTGGGGCGATTTAGCCCCATCGACAAGTCGATGCGTCTGCACCTTCCAGGATTCTTCTTCCTTTGCCTTCACCGGCGGCTCGGGCTGGAGTAGCTTGAGGATCAATAGCAGTACCGCAGTCACGAGTATGATAACGAACGGCAAGGTCCTGGACCTGCTGCGTTCCTGTTGCCAGAAAGAGCTCAAAAATTGTGGTAGGTTTTGATACATAACAGATTGATGTAGAAAACAAAAAAACGCGTTAGTTTCAGTCAGGCGATATTACAGCTTATTTTGGTCTGTTACCTGTCAGTATGACAGTGTGGTTTTGAACTTATCGATAGATTCGGTTGGATTTTAGCAAATGGTAAGATCCCACTTATTCGTCATAGCGAGCCGCGACAGCGGCGTGGCAATCGCCTGCATCTTGCGCGTTCGTTGATCCAAGCCGGAGGTTTCTCGTCGTCGGTCAGATAGGATCGGTGTCAGTGGTCGAACTGAAGCCGGTGTAGAATCCTTTGCGTCCCCGGTATGATAAGAGACTGACCCTAGACTGGCTATCGCTTATGACGACTGAATCACCTGGCGCATTTATCGCGCACTTGAGTTGGTCCGAGTTGGAACGACGCGTCGACGCGACTGCTGTCGCTGTGTTGCCGATCGGTGCAGCTTGCAAGGAACACGGTCCCCATCTGCCGTTGCAGACCGATGCGCTGCAGGCTGAATGGTTGGCCGGGGCGCTGGTGCCACGAGCCAAGGTGCTGGTTTGGCCAACCCTTACCTATGGGTATTATCCGGCGTTTACCGATTATCCAGGTAGCGTCAGTCTTTCGCGTGACACCTTCCAGCATATAGTGCAAGAGATTCTGAATGATATCCAGCGCACGGGTGTGCGTACGGTACTGATATTGAACACCGGCATCAGCACCATTGGGCCACTGCAAGACGTTGTGAATACCGTGTCGAAAGACCTTCAAACCACACTCGCCAATGTCTACGATGGTCCGTGTTACCGTCGAAAGGCACAGGCCATCGAGGAACAACCGTGTGGCGGCCATGCAGACGAACTCGAGACATCCATGATCCTCGCCATTAACCGGGAGTATGTTGATCTCGAAAAGGCCGTCGCATGGACCCCGGCCACAATGGCGGTACGCGGCCCTTTTAGCCGTGAGCAAGGTAATCCTCGCTTTGCCCCTGCAGGTGTGTGGGGTGATCCAACACTTGCCACTGAGGAGAAAGGGCGCCAACTGCTGGCAGCCATGGTCGAAGATCTGCTCGCGCAACTAGGGAGGTCGGGTAAACATGTTACTGATGGTTGATAGATCAGCGATGCTGTGTAAACAAGGCCACGATGAATAACCGCGATCTGGGTGTCCCGTGATGTCATCACTTGAACAACTGATGGGCCATTTTGCCAGGGCAGGTACGGTTGAATGGATTGGCATCAGGCCCGGCAAAAAAGCGCACATGATTTCGGTGAGTAGCGTCATGTTGGATCCGTCTTGTGGCTTGCAAGACGATCATTATGCCGGCCGTTCAGGCAAGCGGCAGGTGACACTTATTCAGGCAGAACATTTACCGACTATCGCGAGCATGATGCACATGGAAACGGTCAGCCCTAATCAATTGCGACGCAACATTGTCGTCAGTGGGCTCAACCTGCTGGCGCTAAAAAATAAGTCTTTTCAACTTGGTGAGGCCATCCTGGAATATACCGGAGCGTGTCATCCGTGCTCGCGAATGGAAACCACACTGGGCTTTGGGGGTTACAATGCCATGCGTGGTCACGGGGGTATCACTGCGCGTGTCATACGTGCAGGCGTGGTTAACGTTGGTGATGAGTGCCCAGCTATTCGAGCCTGGACGTGCGGTTAAGCATATGATTCAACTGGCACGAGACCTGGGCCCAGGCTAACGTCATCCCGGCATGATTTTGGCCGGTATCCAGCGTCTCAAGTACTTTTGTGCCAGGTAGATCCATAAAGTCACTGGATCCCGGCCACAAACATGCCGGGATGACGCGTAAGCGGGCAGTAATGGTGACGTCACCTCAACGCACGCTTCGTGCCTGCGTGGCGGACTAAGTCAAACGATTGGCCCGAAGAATCAAGAATTCAATCCATTGCTTGCTTACACTGAGTGCTTATTGCACATCGTGCCAATTGTGTACTGCTCACAAGTTGCCTCGAACGCGGGTTATTTTCCATGGATAAGATCGTCAACTTCAAGTCACACAAGAGATCCTGCAAGACTTGCAACCTGGCAAAATCCTGCCTACCGCTGGGTCTTGTTAAGGAAGAGCTCGATCTGCTTGATAAGCTGACTCAGCAAGCAAGGCGGATCGAGAGTGGTAGCTGGCTTTTCTATTCGGGCCAACCCTTTAAATCCCTGTTTGCTGTGCGGACTGGTTCCATCAAAACCATGGTAGTCACCCATGATGGCGAATCCCGTGTTGTTGGCTTTCATCTTCCGGGCGACGTGTTGGGGCTCGAGGCTTTTTCGCGGCGTTTTCATAGTTGCGCCGCGGTTGCTCTAGAACATACAACCGTCTGTGAACTTCCGCTCAAAAACCTGAACGAGCTCTGTCAGAAAGCGCCAGCAATCAGCAGGCGTTTCATGGCATTGATGAGTAATGAAATTGCTGACAAGCATGAAACAATGTTGATGCTGGGCAAGAAACCTGCAGAACTGAGGGTCGCGGCATTATTGCTGAATCTCTCCTCCCGTTTTCAGGATCGTGGATTTCCTGCTCAGCATTTACGGCTCAGCATGTCACGTTATGATATTGCCAGTTATCTGGGACTGGCCGCCGAGACTGTCAGTCGTCTTCTTGGCCAGATTAATGACGAGGGCATAATTGAGGTCAACCGAAAAAGCATCAAGATCACCGATATGGCTCACCTGCAGAAGCTTGCCCAAATATAATCCGCATTCCTCTCGTCGATTTCCGTCAGGTCATCAGTCCCCGAATAACGCAAACGAGTCACTACTGTCCCACATTAGCGTACCCAGAAAAAATCGAAAACAGATATAAAAGCAATATCTTCAAAAAATGTTGCGAAGAAACTTGAGGTTCCGTCGGTACACAGTTCAGATGATATGGCATTAACCCGTCATTGCGAGCGAAGCGAAGCAATCTCCGAAAACTCGCGCCATAGCAACGGCATAGATGCATTGTTTCAACGAATGCGCAAGGTTTGGGAGATTGCCACGCCGCTATAGCGGCTCGCAATGACGAGTACTTGGGAAAGCAGTGGCCAAGGAGCTTTTTATTTTCCATACCTTATTTGCGTGCTTTGCGTTATTTGCAGACATTATCAACTTGGTCTTTAGCCACCTGCCTCATGTAATACAATAAGCCGTGTTGTTGCGGCTCACTAACCCGGAAACTCGGCTATGCCCAGAAATAATCCGACAAAACTCGCTGAACAGCGCCCATCCAGCCGTGATCTTCGCGTGCTGAAGCGGTTGTTTTCCTTCCTGCGGCCCTACCGCGGTGCGCTGCTGGGCGCTGCGCTGGCCCTGCTGGTCGCGGCGATGGCGGTGCTCGGTTTCGGGGTTGTTCTGCAAAGGGTGGTCGATCACGGCCTGAGCAGCGGCTCGGAATCAGCGTTGAATCAGGCGTTGCTGCTGTTCCTGGTGGTGATCACCGTGATGGCAGCCTCAGTGGCGGCCCGGGTCTACCTTGTCACCTGGATCGGTGAACGGGTCGTGGCCGACATTCGTAAAGCAGTGTTTGCACAAGTGCTCAAACTGGAGCCGGCTTTCTTCGAAGTGACGCGCACCGGTGAGGTCATCTCTCGACTGACCACGGACACCTCGTTGCTGCAGGTGGTGGTCGGTTCGACCTTCGCTATAGCGGTGCGTAATGCGCTACTGATCACCGGCGGACTGGTGATGCTGATAGTGACCAGTGGCAAGCTGGCGTTGCTGGTGTTGCTCGGCGTGCCGATTGCGGTGGTCCCGCTATGGCTGCTCGGCTACCGGGTGCGCAAGCTGTCACGCAATAGCCAGGACCGGATTGCCGATATCGGTGCCTTTGTCGACGAAGTGCTTTATGGTATTCGTACCGTGCAGGCTTTCTGTCACGAACCTGTTGATCGCCGTCGTTACAGCAAGCAGGTGGAGTTGGCTTTCGATGCCGCCATACAACGCACCCGTGTCAGCGCGCTGCTCACGGCCACGGTGATGCTGTTCACGTTTATCGCGGTCAGTCTGGTGTTGTGGGTGGGTGGGCACGATGTGCTCGCCGGACGTCTCAGCGGCGGCCAGTTATCGGCTTTTGTGTTTTATGCGTTGCTGGTTGCCGGTTCAGTGGGCGCGCTCAGCGAGGTAGCCGGTGACTTGCTGCGCGCTGCCGGTGCAACCGAACGTTTAATGGAATTGCTCAACACCAAACCCGCAATATCGACACCGGTCGAGCCCGTTGCACTGCCCGAACCGGCGCGTGGCGAGGTGCAGCTCAACAGTGTCATCTTCCACTACCCGTCGCGACCTGATCGCCCAGCGCTCAGCGAGTTATCTTTGCGTTTGCAGCCCGGTCAGAAAGTTGCGCTGGTTGGCCCGTCGGGCGCCGGCAAGTCCACCGTGTTGCAACTGCTATTACGCTTCTATGATCCGGATGCTGGCGATATTCGTTTCGATGGTGTCGATATCCGTGAAGCCGATCCGCAACAGGTGCGTCGACGCATGGCCCTGGTGCCACAGGATCCGATCATCTTCGGCGCTGATGCCTGGGAAAACATCCGTTATGGTCTTGCTGGCGTCAACGATGCCGATGTGCGGCGCGCCGCGGAAGCCGCACACGCGGCGGAATTCCTCGACCAGCTACCGCAGGGGTTCGATACCTACCTTGGCGAACGCGGCATACGTCTGTCCGGTGGACAACGTCAGCGCATCGCCATTGCTCGCGCCATCTTGCGTGATCCGGCCGTAATGCTGCTAGACGAAGCCACCAGCTCGCTTGACGCTGAGAGTGAACGCCTGGTTCAAGAAGCGCTGGAACAACTGATGCAGTCACGTACAACGCTGATCATTGCGCATCGCCTTGCAACGGTGCGCAAGGTCGACCGAATCCTGGTGATGGACAATGGCCACATTGTCGCCAGTGGCCGGCACGAGGAGTTGATTGCAGAAAACGGCCTATATGCCCGACTGGCAGCACTTCAGTTTCGCGACACGCCGGTGCCGCTGAAGGACACTGCCATTGAGCAGGGATAGGCGATACAGGCAGAAAAATACCGGTAGCGGCCGCTTCAATTCCAACTAAGGGTTGCGTCCCCTGAAACACCTTTAACCGCAATCGCTATATGGCCTCCTGGTCCGTTGGCGGCGCCGGTGCAGGGATAACGGCATTAGTCATCCAGCAATCCTTGAACTCGCCCTCGGTTTGGCGGGTGAGCACCCATTGGTAGGTGATTTCTTCGCCTACCATGTCGATAATGGTGACTAGCTGGTGAGCCCTGTTTTCGGAAACCACCGCCTGGCTGTAGCTGGCCTTGAGGTGATTGAGTAGACGATCATAAGGTGCGGAACGCAGCATTTCGATAAAACGGGGCAGGGGTCCAGTGACGCGTCTGTTTGCGGGCGAAGCGAAATTGAAAGTGAGCTCGATGCCCTCATTAGTGAGGTTGTTAGTGCGTAATGCTTCAACCTGGATGCGAACGACGTCGGACGGATCGAGTGCCGGTGAAGGTGCGGTAACTGTTGGCTGTGGGATCGGTGTTGTCGACAGCGCCGCGACGACAACGTATGGAAGCGTGGCCGTCAACATTGCAGCTGCCCATTTGACTGATGCGGTGAACACTGAACCCGGGGCTAGATGTATCATATGGCTATTTCTGCAGTGCTAAGTTAGACATTATTATCAGCGTAAACCTTTGGTGCCAATCGACTTGAGCCGGACGAGCTGCGCCCGCACCTTGATGATAAAAGTATAACCTCGCTTTTAAAGCAACATCAATCAAATACGTTCAGCTTACTATTGAATTGCTCTTACTTAAGCATTAACCGATCAGATTAGCGAGGAGCGACAGCGACGACGCAACCTTACCGTAACGCACTACTTAGAGGATTGCTTTGTGCCTCGCAACGGCAACATAACTTGAACATGTCTTAAGCAAGTGCCATTTAGGTTGCTATCATCTCTTGAATGATTGTTATCGATGACTTGTCCGGCTTTAACAAGTAAGCTGCGATAAGCACATCTATCATAACTGGTGACAAAATGCGCATAGTGATTATTGGTGGCTCCGGTGGTATTGGACGGGTTTTTGTCGACGTCCTGGCCAGTCGTGACGATGTCAGCTCTGTCGTTGCGACCTATTATCGTTCACAGCCTGTTAGTAGCCACTCTAAAGTCAGCTGGCACGCAGTTGACATCACAGATGAAGCCTCCATCCAGGCATGGGCACAGCAAACGGGTGAAATCGACTGGCTGATCAATGCCGCAGGCATATTGCATCGACCGGGTCATGGCCCAGAGAAATCCATCCAGCGGCTGGATCCAGGTTTTTTTCTGCACAACATCCAAATAAACACGCTACCCACGCTGTTACTGGCCAAACATTTGCAACAAAAGTTCAAACATGGCCGCCAAGCGCTGTTCGCCACGATCTCGGCCAAGGTGGGCAGCATCGAGGATAACCGGCTGGGCGGCTGGTATAGCTACCGCGCCTCGAAAGCCGCTTTGAATATGGGTATCAAGACCCTTTCAATAGAGTGGCGGCGCACCTTACCCAATGTTATCGTTGCCGCATTGCATCCCGGCACAACCGACACCGCATTGTCCAAACCTTTTCAGAAAAATGTGCCCAAGGGGCAACTGTTTACTCCTGAGCAAAGCGTCGGCTCTATGCTGGACGTGCTGAGCGAATTGAAGCCAGACGATACCGGAAAATTCTGGGCGTTCGATGGCGAAATGCTACCCTGGTGACTGTACCCGGATCGACTATAAGCCGTCACTTGAACTGCTCCAGCACGGCCAATGCCACCTGTTCTGATGATTGTGGGTTTTGGCCTGTTATCAGGTTACCTTCAATAATCGCATGGGGGTGCCAGTCATCTGCTTTGGTGTAGATCGCGCCTTTTGACTTCAATTCATCTTCCAGTAGAAATGGCACGGTATCGGTAAGTTGGACGGCATCCTCTTCGCTGTTGCTAAAGCCGGTTATGCTTTTTCCTTTGATTAGCGGATTGCCATCCTCTGCGACGGCGTTGCGCAGCACGGCCGGTGCATGGCAAACGGCGGCAACGGGTTTGCCCGAGGCATACATGGTTTCAATCAAGGCGATTGAATTTTGATCTTCGGCTAAATCCCACAGCGGTCCGTGACCGCCGGGATAAAAAACCGCGTCATAATCATCGGGTGAAACGTCGGATAGCTTCAATGTGTTGGCTAATTCGGCTTGTGCTTCGGCGTCATTCTTGAAACGTTCGGTGGCATCGGTTTGGAAATCAGGCTGGTCGCTCTTGGGGTCCAGCGGTGGTTGTCCGCCCTTCGGTGAGGCTAATGTGATCTCGGCATTTGAGTCTTTGAAGACATAGTAAGGACTGGCAAACTCTTCGAGCCAGAAACCGGTTTTGTCGCCGGTGTCTCCAAGTTGGTCATGTGATGTTAATACCATTAGGACTTTCATTGTGAGCTCCCTGAAGAAGTAAGTTTTTTTCGGATTACGATTGCCGCTGTTAGTTCATCATTTTGCGCTCTGTCATGAGTTTTTCCAATAGCAGTTTTATAACTGTTAAAAACCGCCTGACAGCTGGCTCGGATCTGTCTACTTATCCGGATGTTGCACGAACATGGACTGTTTAGATTCTATGAGAGACACGATTGATACTTCAACGAGCCACTGACTGTTGTTGCTTGGCCTGCACGCGTAGCGCTTTGGGTAACAGGCCACGCTCTACCAGTTCAAACAGGCCCTGAACCAGCAGGGCAAGCACTGCGGCGGGGACCGCACCTTGCAGGATCAGGCCCATGTCGTCAAGGCGGATACCGGTCAGGATGGGCTGGCCGTAACCACCGGCGCCGATCAGTGCACTCAGTGTCGCTGTGCCGACATTGATGACGGCCGAGGTCTTGATGCCGGCGAGTATGGAGCGGGTGGCGAGCGGCAGTTCGACGATGCGTAGTCGTGCTAGCGGCGGCAGGCCGAGTGCTTGTGCTGACTCCACAATTGCCGGTGGAATATCCTGAAGGCCGGAATAGGTGTTGCGAATGATCGGTAGCAGACTATAGAGAAACAATGCCACTACCGCCGGTGGCCCGCCAATCCCTAGCAGCGGAATCATGAAAACAAACAACGCCAATGAAGGAATGGTTTGAATGATGCCGGCTACGCCAAGCACGATCTGGCCGGTACGCGCCGAATGGGCGGCAAGGATGCCCAATGGTATCGCCAGGATGATGGCCGCAGTCAGTGATAGGCTGACCAGGATCAGGTGTTCGACAGTATGTTGCCAGAAGCGCTGCCAGGCAGTTATCACGCGGTTGTCCAGTTCCAGATCGAACGCCTGTTCCAGAAACGCGGCGGCGACGACGGAGTCGGGCAACGCGTCAAGTTTGACCCGGGCATTCATGCTGCTCATGGTGGCTGCATCGATCGTGCCGGCCAGCCGTTGGAACTGCGTGACGACCTCGGGGGCGCGTTGTTCCAGGTCGGCACGATAGACGATGACCGCGTTATAAACTGGGAAGTAATCCAGATCGTCCTCAAGCGCGAGCAGCTGGTAATAGTCGATTTCCGCATCGGTCGAGTACAGGTCTATGACCTGCAGTGTGCCAGCGTCAATGCCGCGATAGGCCAGGTCATGATCCAGCCCGCGCACGTTCTGCTGGGGTAACAGGTAACGTTGTTGCAATCCCGGCCAGCCGTCCGCGCGATCCATGAACTCGTTGCCGAAACCGAACACCAGCTCGGGATGGTTTCTCAGGTCAGAGATGTTACGCAGATCGCGTTCCCTGGCCAGTGACTGTTTGACGCCAATGGCGTAGGTGTTGTTGAAACCAAGCGAACCCGTCATGCGCAGGCCATATGCCGCGACTGCCTGCTGCAGCTCGACTTCAGTGTGCAGCTTCTTCTTGACCAGGATTTCCTGAAGCAGGGTGCCGGTGTATTCCGGATAGGCATCGATCTCGCCGCTCAGTAACGCATTCCATAGCACGCGGGTACCGCCGAGCTGGCGTTGATGCATGGCATCGGCGCCTGCGTGCTGCGCGAGGTGGCGTAACATTTCTCCCAGGATGACCGATTCGGTGAAGGCTTTGGAGCCGACTGTAATTCGCTTCGATGCCTCGTCGCTCGATACCGACAGCGGTAGCGATGCGATGGCGAGCGCCAGCAAGGCAGACTGCCAGGCGTTCAGTCGTTTCATTCGAACGCCTCGACAAGCTGTGCCATCGGTTCACGCTGCGCGGAAATGAAGGCTTCGACGAAAGGCTCGGCGGGTGAGCGCGCGAGCTGCCCGATGCTGCCGGTTTGGACGATGCGGCCCTCGCGCATCAACACCAGGGTCTGACCGAAGAACGCGGCTTCGGCGATGTCATGCGTGACCATCACCACCGATTTGCCGAGCCGGGCGAAAATGGCTTTGAGGTCCTGCTGCAGCTGGTAGCGGATCATCGGGTCCAGCGCACCCAATGGTTCATCCAGCAGCAACAGGTCCGGGTCGAGCATCAGTGCGCGCATCAGGCTGACACGCTGGCGCTGGCCGCCGGAAAGTTCTCCCGGGTAGCGTTGCATCAGTTCCGCTGGCAGTTGTACCAACTCGCCCAATGCCGTCAGGCGGTCGTCAATCCAGCCGTTATCCCGGCGCAGATAGCGCGCCATCACGGTCACGTTGTCGTGAACGTTGAGATGGGGAAACAGGCCGCCTTCCTGAATTACGTAGCCCATTCTTTGCCGTAGCTTGAGGATATTGTCGGACGTCAGCAGAATGCCTTCAAAGCTGATGCTGCCGGAATCGGGTTGAATCAGACCGGCAATCAAACGCAGCAGCGTGGACTTGCCGCAACCGCTGGGACCTATCAATACCCGAGTCTCGCCGTTCGGCACCCGCAAGTCCGTCGGTGCCAGCACCTCGGTGTCACCATAGCGTTTGGAAACCCGTGATAGTTGCAACATGCGGATAGTGTGTTGAATTTATTCGCTTAATACAAGCCTGATGGTGCCTGGCGCCAGGCACTATCGGAAACCTGGATTTGAGTAGAGTGTCAATGCCTGACTAACGATG
>JAAUYJ010136252.1_pt1 | contig 24542 bp, 23 predicted proteins | sample 7278031 | NCBI WGS metagenome assembly JAAUYJ01 (sample SAMN14350222, study PRJNA611818) | marine sediment metagenome | isolation source: surface marine sediment (1.8m) | place: French Polynesia: Moorea | collected 2018-08 | reverse complement strand
GATTTTCTGTATCTTTATTTGCCACAACAAGATCCCGTTCACGACTTATAATTATTAGTTCTTTAATAAAGCCTTGGGTGTGATATAAACTTATTAAATTAAGTAGTTCTTGAATTTTTATCGTATTTGGATATTTGTTTTGCTTTACCCATTTTCTCAATTTATTCCAATCTTTTAACCAGTTTTTCGAGAATTTAAAGACTTCTATCGAGAAGTACCCAACACTAAAAACTCCAAGAATCATACCAATAGCGATTATTGATTTACCTAAAATAGTATCAGAATTTTCTAGTAACCATTGTACTATTTTGATATAAACGATTAAACAGACAATTGATGAAGAAATTAAAACATACGTTTTGGGATTCCCTATATTTTTCCTAAATATTTTAATTAAATTTTTGTAATTAGAAATTAAATACAAGAAAGGAAATAATAATAAGAAAGGCCACCAAAGTTGATAAGTGAATTTTCCTGTATTAGCTGCTAAAATGGCAAAAATCGCCCAAAGTGCTAAAAATGGAAAAATCAATAAACGAATATAAATTATTAACATTATTTCCCAAGTAAACAGTTTAGAAAATTCAGACTTCTGCAATTTTATTATTTTTTTATTTTTCTCTCTAGAAAAAGATAGCAACGATACGATTAAAGAAAAGTTTTGTATTAAAGTATAGGATAAAATGACTAATATGGTCTGAGAAATAGCTAAAATAATTGATTTTGAACGTAAAAAGCTATAACCAAAATATGTGTATCTATGGTCAAAATTCAGAAAATAATCATAGACAAAATTATACAATTCTATATTTAAATAGAATAAATTAAACCCCAAGAATATCCAAATTAATAAGATAAGATTGAACCCCAGATCAATCGGCTTAATCCACCGCAAAAGTCGTAAACTATTAAGATACTGTTTCGGATTATCTAACCGAGATAAATGCGCTTCAGTGGTAAAATATTCCTTATATAAACGTCCAGTAGAAAATAGATATAACAATGTTCTACGAATAGCAGCAGCAATATCATCAGGAATTTTTTTGAGTCTAGCAGTCTGTTGATAAGCAACTTCTTTTAACCATTGACTCTCACTTGCAAATGCAGCACGAAGCAACCATAATAAAATAGGTTGAGACGTTATTCCAGCAACTTCTAAAGCCCATTTTCGATCCTGAAGGGTTCCTGTAACGGTTGCAGATAACAATAAACATTCTGCTTGATATTTAATGTCATCCCCTAAATCTTCTAGACGACTCCTAAAACCATCTTGTAAAATTCCTAACAAATGAATCACACCATCAGGCCAAGAAAACGGTTGAGGAGATGAGGTTTTTTTCTCTTGTGACTCATCATTAACATATCCTCTGGGATCATCAATTAATCCTGAAACATTTCCTACCATCTCAGTTAACATTTTATTCGCTTCTGTCAAAATAGGCATAAACGTTTCTGATGGTTGAGTCTGAAAAATAACCACTGTTGTTTCTCTCCAACGACCATCTTTTAATAACTGTTTCGGACTAATACGTTCAAGATCCCGAAGAACAATACAAGTCGCAAAATATTCTTGAAAACGACGATGAGAAAAGGTAAATTTATGCGACTCTCCCGCAATGGTTTCTTCTTCAGAACGGGCTAATTTTAGATATTCTAACGCATTGAGAAGTTTATCAAAATGACCTGGAACTCTAAAACCAACATCAGGATCAGTCATTCCTTCACCAATGGCCTCACGAGTTGGACTCAAACCTAAATTTTTATCTAAAGTCATACAAAAAGCAACTTGTTCAGCGATCGCCCTGACTTCGTTTGGTTCGAGGTTAAAACGCTTTTTTAAACGTTCTTGATCACGGGTTAGTCGTTTATCTAAGTAACTTTCAAATACAGTATGACCATTTTCAGGAAAAGCACCACCATCTCGCATATTTTCACAGAGAATACCTAAAAACATGGGATTTTTTGTCATTTCTTGAATTTCGTGGGACGCATTTCTCCATTGTTTAATTAATTCTTTTTCAATAGGAGGTTCAAGCTCCGCTTTACGAATGAGTTCTAAACGACGATTTTCTAAGGGTAAAATCCGAAAACGAGGCCATCCTAAATGTTTCGGTCCTCGAAACTGACGAGACGCAATAATACCCCGACATTGATTATTTAAACTATGTAAAAAATCATCAATCGCTTCTGCATAATTTCTGGTCACTTCATCTGCTTCAACGGAACTTAATACCTCTGGCAACTCATCAAAAGAGTCAAATAAAAATAACCAAGTTCCTTCTTTAAGTCCTTGATAAAATTCCTTGTCTAAAAATTCCTCAATATCCCGATCATTAATACGATTTAATTCTTGTATGACGAATGATTCAATTAAATTTCTATCAATTTCCTGTGAATCTCTTTCTAATTTTTTTAGATTAATATAAAGAGGGATAACACTTTTTAGATTGTTGCTTGTGTTTGCTTTTTTTGCTAATTTTTGAGTTACATGACGCAAGGCAACACTTTTACCTGATCCTGGTTCTCCTTCAACTAAAATAAGTCTTTCGGTACTAAATCTTAATGCTTTAGAAAGAGATTTCTCACGACGTAATCCTCTTTTGGGTGTTTGTATAAAAGAAATAAAACTAGATTTTTTTCTTCTTCCTTCTGCTTCAATTTCTGCTTCTAATTCCGTAAAGCGATAATCTTTCCATTCCTCACGACGATTTAACTTTTTAATTTCATCCTCAAGATATCCAGCAAATCTTTGTCTTTTTAATCTGCGTCTTTTTTGTTCAGGTTTATAAAATAATGGCCAAAAATCTTCTATCCATAATCTCTTTATTTTACTAAAGATAAACATTAATAACCAAATTAACATCGATAAAAGTATTAATCCAAACAGATAATCAATACCCAAGTCTAGCAAATTGGGTAACTCTTTACCTTCAAAAAAAGTCTGAGATATCCACTCTTTTAAAGGTTTAATTAAATCGATTATTTTTTTCAAATCTGGCATTTTTATATATTTTAGTTGTTTAAGACGCTAAACTGAGCGAACTTTTATTTATTAGTTATCTCTATTTCAAGAATATAATAACTAAAATAATTAAAAAATTAAAAAACAATTAATTTTTCAAGACAATATTATATTAATTTCTTTAACTTATCCTATATGTTTGTTTAGGTTTTAATAGTAAGGTGCGCAATGTCCACCCTAAGGTTTAACTTATCAACAATTTTTGGGAATACTTAAAATAACAGAAAAATATAATGATTAATTATATTACAAAAGGCAACAAAATTATTGCTAACAACCATAGCGGCGATAGTAACCATAAACACCATTGAATTATCACCAATACCTAACACATTTAGTAACTGGTTAACCTTGCAAACAGAAGCTCAAGCGAGAAGCAGTGGGGGCGCAGTGGAGGAGGATCATTTAAAAAAAAATCATCATCTACTCCTAGTTCTTCTAACAATTCTAGCAGTTCATCACGATCACGATCTAGTAGTCGTTCTTATAATAATTCCCCTACTTATTCCCGTGATAATTCTCCTACTGATAATAATTCTCGTAATCATTCCATTTCTCGGACTTCTTACAATAATGGGGGAGGAAAGATATTCTTTGGAGTTGTCTTTGCTGGCATTTCAGGAATTATTATCTTTGCTATTATTTCTAGTATGCTGAAATCTACCTTTTCTGTTCATAATAATAATAATGATGAGATCATTACCAATCATTATCAAGGAAAAGATAATAATATTGTTGTCATTTCTAAGTTGCAAATTGCTTTATTAGCATTAGCCACAGATGTTCAATCAGGGTTAACAGAACTTAGTTTAAGGGTAGATACCAGTACGGAAGAAGGATTACAAGAATTATTACAAGAATCCATTTTAATTCTGCTGAGAAATTCTGAATATTGGACTCATCATATTTATGATTCAGAAAAAATTCATATTGATAAAGCAGAGTCAAGATTTAATTTTTTATCCTTAGAGCAAAGAAGTAAGTTAAGTGCAGAAACATTATCAAATATTGAAGGAAATGTCACACAAAAAACGGTTATTTCTTCTGATGATCAATCAGCGATGTATATTGTGGTGACTTTATTAGTAGGAACCGCCCATGATCAACACTTATTTCAAGAAATTAGAACCCCAGATGGCCTAAAAGAAGCCTTAAGTATATTAGGTTCAATGTCTTCTGATTATTTACTTAAATTTGAAGTCATTTGGACCCCACAAACGGAAAATGATAGTTTAACTTATGAGGAATTTATTACAGAATATACCAATATGGTACAATTAGTGTAGGTGCTTACTATCTGATTAAATTGAGATTTATTGGTTCGTAGTAAAGTGCGTACAGTCATTAGCAATAAAAAAGCACTTATTGCCAACTTTGTTGTTTTAGGTTAAAAAAATCTATGAATCAATCTCTCTTAAATTGTTGTCGAGGAATGTTACTAGGAGCGACAATTTCTCAGGAAATCATAAACCAAAAAGAAACAGTATTAAATTGGCAAGTAATTAATCAAAAAATTATCATAGATTTAATTAACAAGGAAACAATATCATCAGAAACTTGTCAAGCGATCGCCTCTGAAGATGAACAAATTAGTTCTGGAGAATTTATTTTAGGAATTTTACCTCTCATTTTCTTTTTTCATGAAACAGAATATTTATTTTCTGAACAGTTAGAAAAAATAGAAAGGTATATGGATATAAATTCACAAGTAATTGAAGAAGCAATGTTATTTAGGAGAATTATTGACTTAACTTTCAAAGGACAAGATAACTTATTAAAAAATATCTTCAATTTTTCTCCACCTCTAGAACAAATACAAACATTTTTAGAAAATCATACTTCATTAACTCAACTTAAAAAAAAGTTTAAACAAAATAATAATCTAGATCAGCACTATTTGCGCTTATCATTGTACTGTTTTTATCGAACACCAAACAACTTTAAACTAAGTATTTTGCAAGCATCTCAATTTAATAATCCCCTAATTCTTGGTATTACAGCAAGCCTATCAGGGGCCTATAATGGTTATAACGACATTCCTATCCCTTGGCGTTTCATGATAACTCAAAAAAAGGATTATGAGCGACTTTATCAACAAATTAGTCAATTATGGGCAAAATGGGCTGGTGTGGCTCAACCATTAAAAATGATCATACCTCTAGAAAACCAGACTATTAACTCAGTTAACATGAATAACCGTTAACCTAACTAGAATAACGAACATTTTTCGTTAGAATATGGACTAAACAAGATAAACAAATACAGGGGATCAAAAACCATCATCCCCTGTTCTTAGTAGTAAAAAACAAAATTAAACTAACCCTTGAATTATGGCAAAAAACTACTGGATAGACAACCAAGACCAAGAACCCTTAGATACTATTAGTTCCCTCTTATCCGAATGGTCTGATCCAGAAGACGAAGAGGAGGAATTTAGAAGCGACTTTTTCCAAGGACTATCTGGAAGACGCAAAAAAGCAGCTTTCCTCTTGATGGCCATTTGGGGTATTGTCATTACCCTCCATCTCGTTGCCTGGGGAACATGGATCGTTATTGCCCTAACCACCCTTTTTACCTTACAAGCTTTTCGTCTTATTTTCGCTCAACCCGATCCCATTCCTGAACCCTTATCAGAAGAAGACTTAAAACAAGCCCCTTCTGTGTCTTTATTAGTAGCAGCGAAAAACGAAGAAGCGGTTATTAGCAGGTTAGTAACCCAATTATGTAACTTAGACTATCCCAGCGAAAAATACGATCTTTGGATTGTAGATGACCATAGTACGGATCAAACTCCTGAAATTTTAGATCGCTTAAGCCAACAATATCCCCAACTTAACGTCATTCATCGTCCTGCGGGCTCTCAAGGTGGTAAGTCTGGTGCGTTAAATGGTGTCTTTGCAAAAACCCAAGGAGATATCATAGCCGTATTTGATGCCGATGCTAAAGTATCCCCAGACTTGTTAAAACGGGTGGTTCCCCTATTTGCTCAAACAGAAATAGGTGCTGTTCAAGTAAGAAAACAGATCGCCAATGAACCCTTGAATTTCTGGACCCAAGGACAAGCAGCAGAAATGGCCTTAGACAGCTTTTTCCAACAAAAACGAATTGCTATCGGAGGCATCGGAGAACTACGGGGTAACGGTCAATTTGTGAGGCGTACCGCTTTAATTAGTTGTGGAGGATGGAACGAACAAACCATCACCGATGATTTAGATTTAACCATGCGCTTGCATTTGGATAATTGGAAAATTGGCTTTTTAAATCATCCTGCGGTGCAAGAAGAAGGAGTCACTACTGCTACAGCATTATGGCATCAACGTAACCGTTGGGCTGAAGGAGGATATCAACGCTATTTGGACTATTGGCGATTTATTGTTAATCAACCGATGGGGTTGGGGAAAAAATTTGATCTTATCTCCTTTATTTTGATGCAGTATCTATTACCAACTGCAGCTATTCCTGATCTAATGATGATTATCACTCGTCATCGTTTGCCTTTGTTGGGGCCTTTAACCGGGTTAATGTTGTCTTTGTCGTTTTGGGGAATGTTCACCGGGCTACGTCGTATCAAAAATGAAGAAAACTTAGGGTTTTTAGACATCTTTCGCTTTGCCTGGGAAACTTTACGGGGAACAGTGTATATGATGCACTGGTTAATTATTATGCCCTGTGTCACTGCGAGGATGTCTGTACGTCCCAAACGTTTAAAATGGGTTAAAACGGTTCATGAAGGCACACCAGAAGAAGGTTGTCAGGCTTAGTTAAGGGAGTTGATAGGGATGTGAGCGCATCCCTTCTATAATCATTCATAGCCACCTTTTGTCTTCTCGTTCTAGGCTAATGTCTGATAGACTTGAAGGGCTTGATTCTTTCCATCAGACTTTAAGCTTGATGAGTATATAAACACCATGAACTCTTTATCTTCTTTCCTTAACTTTTTTGATCAGTCCTACATTATTAATCTTCCCGAAAGATTAGATAGACGCAGGGATATTCAAAAACAGTTGAAAAGATTAGGGGAATGTGATTCACAACATACAGTCAACTTTTTCCCTGCCATTAAGCCGACTGCCCTAGAAGACTTTCCAAGCATTGGTGCTAGAGGCTGTTTTCTGAGCCACTTAGAGGTATTAAAAAAAGCAAAACAACAAAATGTCAATAATTTACTAATTATGGAGGATGATTTATCATTTTCTAGTTTTCTCGTCCATAATCAAGAAGCAATAATTAATGAATTGCAATCCCTAGATTGGGATATTGTCTATTTTGGACATGCTGTAAATTTGGAGAATAATCATCAGCACTATTTTGATCGATATGATCAACAACTAATGCTGGCCCATTTTCTCTGTTTCAAAAAACAAACCATTGAGAGACTCATTGACTTTTTAGAGACAGTATTATCTCGTCCTGCTGGACATCCTGAAGGGGGTCCAATGCACGTTGACGGAGCTTACTCCACCTTTCGCTCTCAAAACCCTGACCTTATTACCTTAATTGCTACCCCCAATTTAGGTTATCAAAGATCGTCAATTAGTGATATTAGTGGCTCTAAATGGTTTGACAAAGTACCCATATTAAGTCAATTAGCTGTAACTGTTCGTAACCTAAAAAATTGGGGTCGAGAAAAATAATCCTAGATTTGATCTTAAGACTTACTCCACAAACAGTCTCTTAGCGACTTAACTTCCGTCTTAATTGATCCAAAGCCGTACAACTGCTGAGATAACGAATAATCTCCCGACTGCGATCGCCAACTAATAATGACACGAAAATATTCAGCCTGAACTTAGAGCTTCTGCTTGAAGACAGGCTTTAAAGGCTCTAACTAATCCTGCTCCCGTTGCTAAATCATAGCCAAGGGAAGCATTATCCCCTGAACGTGTTGTACCTGTAATGATATCTTTTGCAGTATCAGATAGTAGAGATTTGATTTGATTTGGGGAAATATCAGGATTAATTTGAAGTATTAAAGCGACTAGTCCAGCTACTTGTGGAGCGGATGCAGAAGTTCCTGAAAAAATCCCCCATCCTTTATTTTTATGTTCATCAGGCATATTTTTCCCTTCGTATCTACTACCACTGGGAACGGGAAGCATTATATGGCCTTGAAGGGGTGCTGTCTGGGAATATTCGCCGACAATCCCGCAGATATCAGGAACTTGACAATTAGGATACATTTGACTACGAAAAGAACTGGCATAGCTAGAAGCAACAAGACTGCCATCTTCTAAAGCTGTTACGCCCCCAACTGAAATGACTTCAGGCATACAAGCAGGAAAAGCTTTGTGTCCATTACCAGCAGCGAAAATCACTGTCACTCCATCATCGATTGCATCACTGATAATGTTCTCTAAATCGACAATCTCATTGAATAAATTGGGGTCATTTTTTTTTAAATCTTCTTTAGACTGACGATCTATATCCCATCCCCAAGAATTAGTAATAATGCGAGGATTTTGTTCTAAGGCAGTTTCAATAGCCAATGCGGAGTAATTGTCGTGTTTGATGCCAACAAAATGACAATCAGGAGCCATAATTAAAACATTGGCACTTTCGCCTGTACCATGACCTGATATATCAATTAAGGGATGTTCAATTCCAGGGATTATAACTCTTTCGATTCTATAACCTTGACTATTAAAATAAGGATGAGAAGCAAAGCCACTATCTGTCATCGCTACTTTAATATTACGTCCTGTCCATCCTCGTCGATGGCACAAAGTACCCTCTAAAATTCTAGATACATCTTCAAGTCTCAAATGATAAACACTAACATTAGGAGGAATAGTCGACATCGAAAAAAATTCTGGAGGCGTAGGAACATAAGCAAAAGCAATAGTATCTTGTAATTCTTTTGGTACTTTTAATTCTTGACGAGGAGTTGTAAAAGATTTAGGAGTAGCTGAAGAAAATTCTGCACCACTTATACTCTCTCGGCTTGTTTCTTCGAGTGTCGTTCCAAATAACTCTTTAAATCTCTCTCTGGGAATATCTCCTTCCAAAGAATTATGACCAGTGACTTTAGCTGAAATACCCAGACTCAAAGCTGGTCTGAGGGCTGATCTAGCTTTGCCTGCATCTGGTTTAAGTAGCTTAGCTGATTGAGAGCTAATTTCATCATAATCTACGGTTATGGAACGATTATCTTTAGTTTTAGGAACAAGTCGAACTCGAATATTGTTTGTCATACAAAATAAGTTGGTTTAGTCGGAAAATAAACAGAGGCAATGCTTGGATCGATATAATCTGGCATCACTGGTTCATTAGCAAATTCACGGTCCTCAATTTTAGCCTGGAAAGTTTTTTCAAATGAATTGGGAGATCCTCTAAAATAGACTCCTCTAGGGCTTGTCTTGACTAAGACAAATCCTACCCTGGCAAGATATCTAGCATATTTTTCCGCCAGTTGTTTATCACGATATCTAAGAGCTAATTTGGCGTTTAACATAATTCTTTTAGATTATTTGTTCATCTATTTTTATTTTAGGATAGGCAGTCAATGTCCTGACCATAATACGTAGTGCTATAGTTTCTCAAACATTACTTAACAATTCTTATCTATTTCCTAGTTAACTTGCGTCTTAATTGATCCAAAGCGGTACAACTACTTAAATAACGAATAATCTCCCTACTGCGATCGCCAAAGGTACACTCAATCCCCTCTACTTGACCATCGGGACTTGCAATCCCAATATAAACTAAGCCCACGGGTTTTATTTCCGTTCCGCCCCCAGGTCCAGCAATCCCTGTAATACTTATTCCCCAATCGCTTCCTAAGCGTTTTTTAACCCCTAAGGCCATCTGTTGCGCTACCATATCACTCACTGCTCCATGGGCCTCTAAAGCTTCTTGACTCACATCTAATAAAGACATTTTGATGCGATTATCATAGGCAATCACGCCACCCCAAAAATAGTCCGAACTGCCGCTAATATCGGTTAACATGGCCCCTAAACCACCTCCGGTACAAGATTCGGCAACGGCGACGGTTTGGCTTTTTGCTCGTAATAACGCCCCTACCACTTGGGCAATGGTATCGTCGTCTTCCCCAAAATAGTCTAATCCCGCAATTTTGATGATTTCTTGGGCAACTGGTTCAATTAGGGTGTTTGCTTCAGCCTCAGATGTGGTTTTAGCAGATATCCGTAAGCGCACCTCTCCCAAAGACGCATAGGGGGCAACCGTCGGGTTAGTCAAGTCAAATAAATGGTTAACCTTGGTAGCCAAAGCTGACTCACCAATGCCCCTAAAACGCAACATTCTACTAAAAATGATTTCTTGGCCCCAACCCTGGCTTTTTAGGTGAGGAACCGCCGTTTCTGCCCACATCCGCTTCATTTCTGAGGGAACTCCAGGAAAAGTCATCATGGTTAAATTGGTAACTGGTTCCCAGATGATGCCGGGGGCGGTCCCTGTGGGGTTCGGTAAAATGGTTGCCCCTTTGGGAATTAATGCTTGTTTACGGTTATTGTCATTCATCTTCCTCCCTCTGGCCTGAAATTTATTTTCAATATCTTCAATAATTTCTACTTTTTCTATGAGGGGAGTATTGAAACACTGGGCAATGGTTTCGGTGGTGAGATCGTCGGGAGTTGGTCCTAAGCCTCCTGTAAAAATAAGAATAGAAGCCCTTTTACTGGCGATCTCAATCACTTCTCGCAGACGAGTTGGATTATCTCCAACAACGGTTTGATAATAATGGGGAATGCCTAAATTAGCCAGTTCTTTGGCCAAAAACTGAACATTGGTATTGACAATGTCACCTAATAATAGTTCGGTACCAACGCAAATAATTTCTGCACTCATTATCTATCTATCTGTAGGGTTATGTAATAATTCTACGGCATCTCGGCCATCGATTTCGTGCAGATAGACTTTAACTTTTTCTTGAGAGGAAGTCGGCAATTTTTTTCCTGTAAAATCAGGATGAATGGGTAACTCTCGATGGCCCCTATCAACCAATACTAATAAACGAATCATTTTTGGTCTTCCATATTCGGTGACTGCATTTAAAGCAGCGCGAATGGTTCTACCTTTATAGATGACATCATCTACTAAAATAACTGTCTTTCCAGTTATATCAAGGGGGACTTTTGTTTGAGCAGGGGTACGAGTTTTAATGCGATCTAAATCATCTCGATAAAAAGTAACGTCAATGGCTCCAACAGGTACTTTTATTCCTTCTAATAATTCAATTTGTTGCGCTAACATACGGGCCAAGGGAACCCCTCTAGTATGAATTCCTAATAATACAATGTCTGATAAATTGACTGATTTTTCGATTACTTGAGAGGCTAGACGCGTCATGACTCGTCGTATTTTTTCAGATGAGAGGATTTTTTTGGTCATTCTCTTCCTGTCTTGCTCATGATGAATGATAATTTTACCAATAAATCATTAATCATGAATCATTATTTAATTAGGTTTACAGCTTTTCTTTAACTTTACCTAATGTCATCCTTTTTGAAGAATAAAAAATAATACAATATGAGCTTTGCTTGATCTTCTTTCTGAAAATAGCTGCAATTAGCCATCATTGATTATTAATTGGTGAAAATACCCCAAAAAAATTGTAAACAACCATCTATATTCTAAAAATTTAGAACATTAATTATAGAGTAATAACTATCAGGTTCAATTTTTTATAATTCCATCAGGAATATCTACCGAAGAAAGATTAGCCAAAGATTTTAAGTGCTGTGAACGAATCAGTTCATTAAAATTTAAAATCGAACGCCCTTCTAATTCAGCTACTTTTTCTATCCCTTCTACCAGATTTTGAGCAGCTTCTACTTGTGTATAGCCTCGTCTTAACGATACCTTGATTGCCGATTCATCAGCTTCTAATTCTTGTTGTAAACTTTGATTATTTTGCCAAATTTTTCTAGCTGAAATTGTCGCTAAACCGCCAGCAATTAACATCCCAATGGCATCTCCTTGGGATGTTTCTATGATTAATCCGATGGTACTAACCAAAACAAACATCTGATTAATATCTGCTTTAAACCAACGAATATTAACGAGACGACTTGTAGCTCTTAATAATAATAAATCTCTTTGTCCTCTTGGTAGCCGTCGCCACAGATCAAAGTTAATATAGATAGGACGGCTTTCTTGATTCCAAGGAGGTGCAAACGGTGCATCAATCACCTTTGACTGTTGAGGTTGACTAACAATTTTTGTTAGCATTCTCCCAGACGCTGGCATGACATCTAATAAACGGCTAATTTCGGCATCGATACTCATAGAAAAACATCATAACAGATAACCCTTCTATTGAGTATAATGAGTTTGGGAGCTAATTTGTTTCTGGAAACAGTTTTCTAAGAGTTGAATCTTATAGAGGTACCAAAAATGTTTCATTTCCCATACAATTGGTTTCTCAACATCAAACAGAGGTTGATTAAGATAAGTCCAAGCAGCGAGCCCAATGTGTTTAACGCTCCATAAATTCATGTTTGGTGTCATTGTTCTAAAATCCCTAAGTAAGTTTTAATGAAAACGATTAACTGTTATTTTAAGAATGACTGGTTTATATCCTTAACCAACCTTCCTACTCTTAATGTGACAGATTGAGGACAGCTTTTACTTGGTGAAAAATACGGAATATTTTGCTAAAATCTACTGAAATTAAGTATTTTCTCGGACTACTAAGAATTAATTATTTCTCACAGTTTTTCTGATATCTAATATAACTCGATTGTAGCCGTTAATATTTTGTGAGACTTTTATTATTAATTGGAGCGAGTAATATCAATAGTAATTTTACCGCCAAAATCAGGAATAGGTGGTGCAGGTTTGCTTAAACGTATTCTAACTTGGTTAACATGGGGTAAACTCAGAATTTCTTGCGCAATCATTTCTGTTAACCTTTCAATCAAGGCAACTTTCATGGTGCTAATATGATGTTTGACAATAGCGATCGCTTGACGATAATCAGAGGTATCATCGATATTATCACTCATTCCAGCAGTTTTTAAATCAACACCCAAAATTAAATCAACTTCAAACCATTGTCCTAAAACTTGTTCTTCGGCTAAATATCCTGTATAACCATAGCAACGAATACCTGTAACTTCGATCAAATCCATTTTAACTATTTATCACCTCAAGATTTACACAAAAGCGAAGTCAATCGTTATGATTGTTATAGCAGCTATTCTACTACAAAAGTTATGAGTAAGTTTTCCAAAAATAATATTTCTCGTCACCTCAAAAGCCAACTGACTATTTTAGGGAGTTTTGTTAGTCTCTTTTGGATTATCGAATTACTTGATATTTTTGTCTACAAAGGGCAGTTAGATAGATTTGGTATTCAACCCCAGAGCTTAATCGGTTTACGAGGTATTTTATTGGCCCCATTTTTACATGGAGACTTACCTCATTTAATTAGTAATACTATCCCTTTTCTAGTTTTAGGATGGTTAGTGATGCTCCAAGAAACCAGTGATTTTTGGATTGTTACTATAGTAACAATGATAGTGGGTGGTTTTGGAGTTTGGTTGTTTGCTGCTCCTACTTCTATCCATATTGGGGCAAGTATTTTAATTTTTGGTTACCTAGGATTTTTGTTATTAAGGGGTTATTTTCAACGTAATTTTATTTCAATTTTCCTATCTGTTGTTGTTGCCTTTCTTTATGGTGGCTTGGTATTTGGTGTATTGCCAACATCATCAGGTATTTCTTGGCAAGGTCACTTATTTGGGTTTTTAGGAGGTATTCTAGCTGCGAAATTAGTTGCTACTGAAAAGCGACATTATTCTTAGAATTTCCCTTGTGATTAAGTTATATATTGCCAACATCCCAGATAATTTCCTGATTAGCCCACCTGACAAAAGTAATTTTTTAAAATGATCCTGTATAGCATTTCCCATACTTGTGAGGTACAAAATCTTTTAGTTTTGGGAGTTGGGAGTTTGGGAGGAAAACATGAGTTTACCCCATGAGAGTGAGAAACACTATATCATAAATAGTAAACGTTTAGATAATAATCCATTAACATCATGAATTATCATATTATTTACGACGGTAACTGTAATCTTTGTGCCACTTTTACCCAACTTTTAGCTAACTTCGATCAAGGGAATATTTTTAACTATATTCCTATGCAAGATCAAAGCACATTAAAACAATTTAATATTACCCCAGAAGATTGTGAAATGGGCATGATTTTAATTGATGGTAATAATAGAAAAAACCGTTGGCAAGGTAGTGATGCAGCCGAAGAAATTGTCAAATTATTGCCTTTAGGGCAAGCTTTTATTGCTGCTTATCGCAGTTTACCAGGGATGAAATGGCTAGGAGATAAAACCTATGAACAAGTTAGGGATAATCGTTATAATTGGTTTGGTAAACGGAAGAAAAATTATCAGTCTCCTTATCCTTTTGGCTGTCATGAAAATGATGATTATCCCCTATCTTAAAAAAGTAACTTAGCCTTAACCAGTGGTGGCAAATAAATTAAGTTAATCAATAAGATATTTTCGTGACTTTCATTAACAAACTATGGCGGAAATTGTTTTAATTAACTGTTCAATTTCATCCGGTAAGGTAAAGTAATGAACACAGGCACGAATACAGTTGGGATCACGGATAGTTCTCAGTAGAAATCCTTGATTTTCTAACTGTTGAACTATTTTATTATGATCCATATTGCTATCTACTGTAAAACAAACTAAACCAGATTTTGGAGGTGATTTTTTCAAGCAGTTAATTGTAGAAATATCCGATAATCCTTGCCATAAATATTCACTTAAATGACAAATTTGTTGGTAACGTTGTTCAGCATTTGCCCAACTATTATGAACAGCGATTGCCGCTCTTAACCCTTCATATTGGGGATAAGCAGATGTGGCAATTTCAAACTTTCTTCCATCTCCTTCAAAATCAATGGGTTGCCCTTTTTCATCAATATGAATTCCTCTCCAACCAATAAAAGTAGGTTGAACAGATTCAAAAATTTCAGGACGTATATAAAGCCCTCCCACTCCAGCCGGTCCGCAGAACCATTTATGTCCAGTAAAAGCATAAAAATCTACACCCGTTTCTGCTAAATTTAAAGGTAGAGAGCCTGCGGATTGTGCTGCATCTGCTAATACTAAAACAGGACGATCACTGTGAGGATAATGATGACAAAGATTACTTATTTCTCTTAACGGTAAAACCTGTCCTGTGTTCCATAACAAATGACTTAAAACAACCAATCTTGTTTGGGGCTTAAGATGAGCTTCAATTCCTTGAACTGGATCACCTTCATTTAATGTATTTAAGATAGGACAAATATCAATTTCAACCTGAAATCTTCGGGCAATTTCTCTCACAATGGCAATGATACCAGGGTGTTCACAATCAGTCATTAAAATGCGATCATTGGCTTGCCAATCTATTCCCCACAGTGCAATATTACAGCCAGAAGTGACATTCTCAGTCAAGGTAATGGTAGAAGCTTGAACCCCTAATTCTTGAGCAATATCTTCCCGTAACAATTCTGTTTTTGTGGTAATGGAATCATTGACTTTTAAGGAAAAAGGACCTTGTTGCTGCAAAAAGTTATGAGCATCAATAATCGCTTCTAAACCCGAACGGGGTAAAGTTCCTTGACCCCCAAAATTAAAGTAGACTTTGTTAATAAGTCCAGGAAATTCTTGTCGTTGTTGTTGGACTTCAGAAAGAAATGCTTGGGGATAAATCATTCATCAATTCAGAGAAAGTTGACCACGGAGTCATTATACTCCTATTTATCCTCTTCAAACAATCTCTGTTAACAAATTGTTTAAACAGAAAAAATTAGATTGATATTTTGCTTTAATTAATCCAACTAGATTTTTTATGTTATAATTGCCTCGCAATCTTAAGCAATAATTTTCCAGAGTAGCAAAAGATGATCAAATACCTTATTAAGAATGCGTTAAAAGCGCAGAAATTTAGGGATTATCTTCATGGTTTCCTGCAACAACCATAAGGTTGTTTTGCATCTATGTCTGAAGAAGAACTGAGTATTTTGCGTGCTTGTTATCTAATCAAAAAACCTGAATAATCTTAGTTGTGACTTATGTTATGAAGATCAAAAAAGATACTCTGATTACTATTATTTCTCTCATCATCACTGTTGGTATTTTAGGGGCAGGATATTGGTGGTTTAACAGAGGAACCCTAGAAACCGCCAAAAGTGTTATTCCTTCCCCCTCTCCTAACAATGAACCTCTGAGTTCTAGCGAATCCTTACCACCGCCGTCTTCTCCCTCCTCCGTTACCGCCTTTAGCCCCCCAACTACAGTTTCCCAAGGAACTACGGTAGTCATTGATGGATCAACCAGCATGGTTTTGGTAAATCAGGCACTCAAGAATCGCTTTGAACAGCAGTTTCCTGGGACACAGGTATCAATCAATGCCCAAGGCTCTACAAACGGCATTAAGGCCCTCTTAGAAGGCAATATAGATATTGCAGCCACCTCTCGTCCCTTAAACGCTCAAGAAAAAGAACAGGGATTGGTGGCAGTTCCCGTTGCAGAAGATGCGATCGCAGTGATAATAGGCTTTAATAATGGATTTCGCAAAAGTTTAAGCTCAAAGGAAGTCAAAGAAATTTTCCAAGGTGCAATTAAAGACTGGTCGCAATTAGGAAGAGCATCAGAAACCATCTTAGTCATTAATCGCCCTAAAGTGAGTGGAACTCATAAAATTTTTATGGAGTTAGCCTTAAATGGGGAAGAATTCGCAGAAACATTTAATATCATTACAATGGAAAGAGATGCTACCACCCCTATCTTACAAAAGTTAGGAAATAACGGAATTAGTTATGCCACTTATAGTCAAGTTGCCGAGCAACAAACTGTTCGTGTTGTTCCCATTGATGGCTTAACCCCTGAAGCTGCTAATTATCCTTATAAACGTCAATTATTTTATGCTTACAAAAATCCACCCTCAAAACAAGTTCAAGCATTTTTGGGCTACGCAACTTCTCCTATAGGACAACAAATCATCCAAGATATTCAATGATTAAATCGACATCCTAGCTATTATGTCACCGAATGAAGATCAAGAATTTTTATATCCCCGTTATCCTTATCGTGGAGAAGTTAAGCCAGAAAATGTTGTTTTTAATGCTAACTTACAGGAATTTGCTCAAGCAATTAGCTATATTTGTAACTTAGAAACGGCTGGTAAAATTAAACCTGAACAGGCTTATGCTAGAATCAAACAACTCTGGAAAAACCTTAAGCTATCGAAAAAAAATTTAAAAATAGGAGAAAACTTATTTGAGCAGAATTTGGGTGAAGAGGATGGGGATGATATTGAGAATTGAGCATTGAGATATAAAACTTTTGCCAGCTTATAAAACTAGGTTTATATTTTCCTTGATTAAATACTTTCTACATCATGATGATTCAAACAACAAAGTCAACAATTTTGGGCTTAGGATTATTTTTCAATTTATTATTGATAGGGTGTAGCCAGAAAGCCTTTGATATAACAGAAGATGCCTATAAACCCATAGATTTAAAGGAGATTAATGGGGAGTTGAGCGGAAGTGATCCCGAAGAGATGACACTAGCATTATTCGGAACCAAAGAACCCGTAGAAGGTAATTTTTCCCAGGATGTGAAGGTGTTGAAGAAAGAAGGGTTTAAGCAGACAGTTATGTTCACTCAATTAAATCTGCCAGATGACTCAGTTCAAGGCATCCGTTACCAACTTCAATTTGAGTTTGACCAATCCATCGGTAAATGGAGTTTGACACAAGCAGGCCGTCAACAATCTTGTCGTCGAGGTAATTCTACCACTGATTGGACAACGGAGCAATGTCCCTAAAAATGTAGAATTAAGAATTTAGAATTTAATTTTTTCTTCATTCTTAATTCATAAGTTGCAGTTTTCTAGAAATTGCTTAAGATCAAGAAATAAACATATACTGGTTGCCAGACTCCACCTCCATGCTTTCTTTATTGCAGATTAAAAACTTTGCGTTGGTCGATCGCTTAACCCTCCAGTTTGGTCAAGGATTGAATGTGTTGACAGGGGAAACAGGGGCTGGAAAATCTATCATTCTCGATGCTATAGACGTTGTTTTAGGTGGAAAAGTTAATAACCGTCTTATTCGTCAAGGAACCCAACACGCTTCCTTAGAAGCTACCTTTGAGTGGCATGAAAGGGTATTAGAGTGGTTACAAGAGCAAGAAATTGATCCTTTAGATGATGGAACAGTCGTATGTTTACGAGAATTGTCCTCTTCAGGAGAAACTGTGCGCTCCCGTTCTCGAATTAACGGCGTTCTCGTAAATTTACAATTAATGGGAAAATTTCGTAATCTTTTGGTGGAAATTACCGCACAAGGGCAAACAGTTCAATTAATGGATGCAACCCGCCAACGGGAGTTATTGGATCTCTATGGGGGTAATAGCATTCTTAAACAAAAAAAATTGGTGGAATCTGCTTATGAAAACTGGAAAAAAGCCGATAAAATTTTAGAAAAGCGTAGAAAATCAGAGCAAGAAAGGTTACAACGTCTTGATTTATTAGAGTATCAGTTAAAAGAGCTAAATGAAGCGCAATTAAACGATCCTGATGAACTCGAACATCTTGAAAAAGAACGGGATCGTCTCAGCCATGTTGTAGAGTTACAAAAACTAAGTTATCAAACCTATCAACTTCTCTATCAAAATGATAGCGGTGAACCTGCGATCGCAGATCGTTTGGGAGAAGCTGAAATGCTCTTGACAGATATGACCGAATATGATATAGAAATTGAGCCATTACTAGAGATGGTTAAATCAGCTTTAACCCAAGTAGTAGAAGCAGGGCAAGAGATAAATGGCTATGGGGACAGCTTAGAAGCTGATCCTCAGCGATTGACTGAGGTAGAAGAGAGAATTAATCTAATTAAGCGCATTTGTCGCAAATATGGTCCTAGCTTATCAGAAACCATTATTTTGTCTCAGAAATTAACCCTAGAATTAGAAGAATTAAACGATAGTGAACAGTCTATCGAAACCTTAGAAAAAGAGTATTATCTGGCTCAAGAAAAATTAGTTAAAACCTGTGAAAATTTAACTTTATTAAGAGAGAAGGCGGCTAATAAACTAGAGAAACAATTAGTAAAAGAATTGAAACCTCTGGCGATGGATAAAGTGGTATTTGTTTGTCAAATAACCCCTTGTTCTCCTAGTATTAACGGCAGTGATCAAGTTGTATTTTATTTTAGTCCCAACCCAGGAGAAAAAATACAGCCTTTATCCCGAACTGCTTCAGGAGGAGAAATGAGTCGTTTTTTATTAGCTTTAAAAGCGTGTTTTGCCAAGACAGAAAAATGTTCAGGAACCTTGATTTTTGATGAAATTGATGCAGGAGTATCAGGAAAAGTTGCCCAAGCGATCGCAGAAAAGTTACACAGTTTAAGTGAAAGTTATCAAGTTTTATGCGTAACTCATCAACCTTTAGTAGCAGCAATGGCCGATAATCATTTCCGTGTAGAAAAAAGAGTTATCGAAGAATTATCGAAGCTAGAAAATGAAGAAAATGGACAATTAAGCTTACCTGAATTAAGAACTGTTGTTAGGGTTAAACCCTTAGAAAATATACAAACAAGAAGAGAAGAATTAGCTCAATTAACGGGAGGGCATTCTTCAGAAGATGCAATGGAATTTGCTAAATCATTATTAGTTAAAGCAGAATCTTATCGCTTGGGAAAGCAACAAATTTAGAAGAAATAACTAATAATCAATACTTTAAGTTAAGTAGTATCTCAATTATTATAATTTTATTTATTTTTCTAGTATCATGGGGATGTTTAATACTGATTAATTGAAGTTTCCGCTCTAAACCCTCTCCTAAATGATTGCTATAGGTTGCAAAAATTAGAATGGTTATGTTACAGTTTCAAGTCTAAGAAAATTATTATTCATTATTAAAATGTCTCTAATTAACATAACTCAACCATCAGCAATCAAGGAACTTAAAAATATTAAAATGATTGCCACTGATATTGACGGAACTTTAACTAAAAAAGGAGAATTTAGCAGTCAATTATTATCAACTTTGGAACAATTACAACAACATAATATTCGAGTTATTCTAATTACAGGAAGATCCGCAGGATGGTGTCAAGGTATTGTTAATTATTTACCTGTCTGGGCTATTATTGCCGAAAATGGAGGGGTTTATTGTTTAAAAGATAATCAAAAAATCATACCATTAACAGCCATTAATAACATAATAAAACATCGTCAAATACTACAAAATAACTTTGAATATTTACAGTCTCAATTTCCTTTATTAAACACTTCTAGCGATAATCAATTTAGAATCACGGATTGGACATTTGATTGTCATGAATTAACTCAAGAAACATTATTAGAAATAGACAAAATTTGTCATCAAAATAACTGGGGATTTACATATAGTCACATTCAAGGACATCTTAAACCCTTAGAACAGAATAAAGCCAAAGGATTAATAAGTTTTAAAGAAAATTATTTAAAAAATTTATCTTGGCAAGAGATTATTACCGTAGGGGATAGCCCTAATGATGAGAGTTTGTTTAATCCTCATTTATTTCCTATTTCTCTTGGGGTTAATAATATCCTTAAATATACAGAAAGATTACAATATAAACCCATCTATATAACTAACTTACCAGAAATTGATGGATTTTGTGAATTAGCAAAATTGTTAACTTAAAACGATCATATAATTAATAGAAAACTCTTGAATAGGTTAATAAAAGATTAGATTATGTATAATGAAGTCACAATAATCTAATCTACACATTCATATATTAACCTAATTAGAAACATTCCACTTAAATGCCCAATTAACAGTACCGACAATGAAGACAATAACAATTGCTAAAACAATATAAGTTAAAGGATTAGCCAAATCTAGATAAGGAATGTCTCTTAAAATAGCTTCTATAGACTCAGGTAAAGCAAAACGCACAAAGAAACCTAAAACCCAAGAAATTAAAACTGCAGCAACAATCCATATTAAAATACGAATTTTCTGATAAACTTTGATAACAAATGGTTGTGGCCATCCTAAAGATGGGGCTCCTGGTTGAAAAGGATTTCCCTCTGAGTCTAATATCCACTTAGCTAATTGTTTAACAAAAGGGCTGGTTCGACTGGGATTAAAAGTTAAATATTCAACATGGCTCAATAAATGAATTCCATCTGCTTTATAAGCGATTTCTTGGGGTTGTTGTTTATTTCCATTATCGGTTGTGAAGTTAAATAATGTACTTTTTCCAGCCACCGGATCGGTGGGATCGTAAACGTTTAACCATTCAAATTTATCATTAAAGACAGTGTTATTTCTATTAATAGGAACAATCCCAGGCCAAACCACCCCAAACTTACTTAAAGGAGAGCCATAAGTAACAAATCCTTGGAGCTTTTCAAACAACTCTGAACGGGCAATAATATCCTTTTCATTTAACCAAGCAGGACGAGAAGGACGCATCTTCTCTGCTTTTTCAGGTGTCAATTCTTGCTCTTGAGTTGCTTTTTTGCGAACGATAAGTGTTTTCTTTCCTGTTTTATCTTCAATATAAGTGTTATTCCATTTATTCCATAATTCTTCATTCAAATAATTGGGTAACGCTTCCTCTGTTTCCATTAAGCCATTAAAAGCGACAATGGTTCCTAAACTATGAGATAAAACATACCAACGATCATAGTTTCTTAAACTCATTTCGACTAACCCTTTAATCATACGTCGTCGAATCGAAATACGAGGTCTGTGACCCAAATCCATTAAAGGTCCTTTTCCTTTTCTTTCTCCTTCTTGGTAAAATTTTATATCTCCTAAATATTGAACTAAAATATCAGGACGTAAACCATTAAACCCTAATATTTTACGAAGGATAATACTTAGAAAAGAAAGAACAGGTAAAACCAATAAAATCACTAAAGATACCCAAAAGAATCTTAAGCGACCCCAAAAATCCAGTGGAGGGTTTTCTTCTTTTGAGGTTTTTTCATTAATTTTATAGGGTTGTTTAACCCGATCGCTTGTTCCCAACTTAGGATCAACAAATTGTTTTCTTGACCATAAAGATAATCCCCAACACCAAAAACTGACTTGAGTCTCCAGACTCTCAGGATCTCCTAAATCGGCCCACCAAACTTCACTAAACCTTAATTCTGTTACCTCATCGTTATTTTTGACTTCAATAATAATCGGTTCTCGATCATCAGCTTGCCAAGTTTGTTCATCGGCTCCATAAGCTCCTGTATTTTGTTCATTAATAATAATTCTAACCTGAAGATTTGGATCAGCTTTTAAAGTGGTGGCCATATCTCTGACAATTTCTTCAACCGTTCCAAATTTCTTTTGCTCACCAATACCATGAACGACTAAAATACCGACTTTAGTTGCTTCATCTGTCATAATCATTTCTCCTAATTGGATTAAAATAATAATGTATTTTCCCATTATTATGTTTATTATTGTATCCAATAAAAACAACCTCAAAATATAAAGTTTTATGACAAAAAACAATTATTATTATGATGAGATTCAACGTTTTTCTCAACTCATAAAGAAAGTTATAAACATAAATTAGATGATTCTCAATACAATCCAGACGTAACTATGGTATTCTATGTTGAAACCAATCACAGATTAAAAATCTTTTAGTCAAACTCCCTAATCATATAATTTTCATGACGACTCAACTATCCTCTTATGAATTCGAGGTTGTCACAGTCAACCCCCAAGGCAAAATTATTCAACGGGAACCTAAAAAAAGCCTATATTTCCTGGAAAAACTAGAACATGAGTTTAGCCTAGAGATGGTAGCCATTCCTGGGGGGACCTTTTATATGGGTTCTTTGAAGACAGAAGAAGGATGTTTATCTTCTCAAACTCCACAGCATTTAGTCACCCTCAAACCCTTCTGGATGAGTAAATATCCAATTACTCAACAACAATGGAAAGCTGTGGCTAAACTACCAAGTATTAAGCAATCTCTCGATCCTGAACCGGCTAATTTTGTCAACCCCAATCATCCCGTTGAACAGGTTTCTTGGTATGATGCCGTAGAATTCTGTGCGAGATTATCTCAAAATAGTAAACGTTCCTATTATTTACCCAGCGAAGCACAATGGGAATATGCTTGTAGAGCGCATACTAACACCCCCTTTCATTTTGGGGAAACCATCACCACAGAATTAGCCAATTATTCTGGGTGTAACTGGGAATATCAAGGGAAAATTTGTAGCAAGGGCTCTTATGGGATAGGTCCTTTAGGAGAGGATAGACGAGAAACAACTCCTGTGGGACATTTTGGAGTTGCTAACAGTTTTGGACTCCATGATATGTATGGTAATGTCCGAGAATGGTGTGAGGATCTCTGGCATGACAATTATGTTGGTTGTCCTGATGATGCTCAAGCTTGGATCACCCACACCGAAGACACAAGAAGAGTAATTCGAGGAGGCTCATGGAACTGTTCTCCCCATAAATGTCGTTCTGCTTATCGGGGTAAAATGGATGCGTTTGCCTGTCTTTATGACATTGGCTTTCGTATTGTTCATTATTAGTCATAACAGGCGATCCCCATCGTGATATGATGAGTAGGCTAGAAAAACATTGCTTTCCCTAGAAGTGTCATTATGCCTCAAGCCGTTGGTGTTATTCAAACTGTCGGATTTCCTGCTGTTTTAGCTGCTGCAGATGCTATGGTCAAAGGGGGAAGGGTGACAATTGTCTATTTTGATAAAGCGGAACGTGGGGAATTTTTGGTAGCCATTCGTGGACCGGTTTCTGAGGTAAAACGATCAATGGAAGCGGGAAAAGAAGCGGCTGTAGCCTCCTATAACGGTAAGATAGCAAGTCATTACATTGTTCCTAACCCACCGGAAAACCTATTGACGGTTCTCCCCTTAGACTACACGGAAGAAGTGGAACAATTCCGCGTTTGATTAAGTAATTGCACCTTTTCAACATAGAATTAACTCTATTGTTAACGAAATCATTAATTATAATTTAGGAGACTTATCTATGACTCAAAAAGCCGTTGGATCTATTGAATCAAAAGGTTTTCCAGGAATCTTAGCTGCTGCTGATGCAATGGTTAAAGCAGGAAGAATAACTATTGTCGGTTATATTAGAGCCGGGAGTGCCCGTTTTACCCTCAATATTCGCGGAGATGTGCAAGAGGTGAAAACAGCTATGGAAGCAGGAAAAGAAGCCATTGAACGAACAGAAGGGGCTACTTTAGAGACTTGGGTTATTATTCCCCGTCCCCATGAGAACGTTGTTGGGGTTTTACCCATTGATTATAGCGATGCAGTCGAAACCTTCCGTCAACAGGCCGAAGGGCTTGCTCTTCCTGTTTCGAGTTCCTAGCATTATTACTATTGATTGTAACATTTGTAGGGGTCAACAGTTGTTGGCCCCTAGTGTTTTTTAACTGGGATGTCGGGCTAAGTCCCACGCTATAAACGAGGGGGACGCATCGAACCGTAGGTGAGTACCCCCAAGGTTTTAGCGTGCGGATAAAGCCCGACCAATATAT
>JAAUYJ010004731.1_pt1 | contig 24619 bp, 18 predicted proteins | sample 7278031 | NCBI WGS metagenome assembly JAAUYJ01 (sample SAMN14350222, study PRJNA611818) | marine sediment metagenome | isolation source: surface marine sediment (1.8m) | place: French Polynesia: Moorea | collected 2018-08 | reverse complement strand
GCAATGGCACCTAAAAAGAAAACTGTAGGTACACCAAGAGTATGAACTGCTAACCATCTAACAGTAAAAATTGGATAGCTAACTGGTTGATTTGGATTTCCGCTAGTCATAATAAAAATCTCCTTTTTAACTATTTACCGATATATTCATCTAGTTGTTTCTTAGTTTCAAAACGGTCTGATAAAATCGGTAATTCTTGTCTTTCTTGAGTGTAATACTCGTTGGGTCTAGGTGTACCGAAAACATCGTAAGCCAAACCTGTACTTACAAATAGCCAACCTGCAATAAACAGAGCTGGAATAGTGATACTATGAATCACCCAATAACGAATGCTTGTGATAATGTCTCCAAATGGACGTTCACCTGTACTGCCACCAGCCATGTAATTTTATCCTCCAAATAATTTCAAACCATCATTTTATGATAGTCTTAAAAATTTTCTCAATTACCTCATACCCTGATTGTTAATGGCATGAGTTGATGAGTTTTTTGTCTTTGTTAAGGGTAAAGATCGACTAATTTTTTGTCTTCTTTACATCTGTCATTTTTATTGTTTAGCCAGACGGGATCAATTTTAACATATAATGCCTAAATTGAAGCAACTTAAACAACATACAGAAATCACATTTTATATCTGAGTAATACTACTCAATTAAGTTATAATTAATAACTTTGCTCCCAATTTTTTGATCAGATGTTGTAGTCCGTTTTAGCTGTTGCCAAAAATTAAAAGCACTAGTTATGGGAAGCATTATTGCTGCTTCAAGCTGCTTCTGGAACTACAGAACCATTATATTTCAGCACAGTTCCTCTTTGACCCAAGATAAAACCTGTTTCTGGATTAAAAAATACAATCTTGTAGAAATTTTCTGGAACATCTTCCACTTCACGGTCTTTTTCCCAAGTCTGACCACCATCGGTACTGCGAAGTAAATTACCACTACCACCAGAAACCCAAATTTCATCAGGAGTTCTATAAGCCAAATCTAACAGACCCCAACTTGTGGCATACTCAGGATTAATAGGTTCTCCCCACTCTTCGATGTTTTCCAGATCACCAAATCGCAGTTCGCCACCTCTTGCCAACATCCACAAACTACCATCATCAGCAAACCCCATATTTTCCAAACGGCGGGAGTTTTCACGGTTATGAGGTGTCCAAGATTTTTCCCCTGGTTCCCAAGTAGAATAAAAATTTCCCTTTGCTGAAACCGCAATATACTTGCCATCAGAAGAACGGGAAAGATTTCTAATTACCCCCACAGCATCTTCTACTTGCGCTCGCCAATGTAAGCCTCCATCTTCAGTTTGATAGATAGCTCCTACATCAGTAGTCATTTCCGCAGAGTTTGGCCCCAGTGCCACAATAGTATTAGGAGCGCCTGGTAACTTAGAACTCAGAGGAATACGATTCCAGGATTCTCCTTCATCATCAGAATGTAAAAGTAAAGAAGGCTCTCCTACAATCCATCCTTCTTTACCATCAAAACTTACTGATGTCAAGCGACTTTTTTCATTTAGATCGATACTTTTAGGTTGCCAAGTTTCACCACCATCAGTAGTTTCGAGGAGTGTAGCATCACCCCCGACAATCCAACCATGATTTTGGTTACCTGTAAATCCAATATCAAATAATTTAGCCTGCGTTGGTAGTTGAATCACTTCCCAGGGATTGTAACTTATAGCAGGCAAGAAAGCATTTTTGCAACCGCTACAAAGTATAACTGCTGCAAGTATTATGAAAATTTTTTTCCAGAATTTTACTATTGATTGCATCACATTTCATCATTTATTGGCCATTAGGCCATCTTATCGTAAACCATATAAGCTCAGAAAAAAGACAAATCCTAGTGCCAAAGCACCAAAAATCAGAATATTTTTCTGACTTGGTGTGAGAGTATTAACACCAAAACCATAGCCAAGATTTTCTTTAAATCCCGAAGGACCTTCAGTTGGTCCAACATTCACAAATTGAGGTTTAGACGCTCCACAAACAGGACAACGCCAACCCGGTGACAAATCTTCAAAAGCAGTTCCTGGCGGAATTTTGCCAGCAGAACTTCCTTTTTTTGGTTCGTATACATATCCACAGGCTCGGCATTCATACCGATCTGGTTCCTGGATGTTTACCTCAGTGGTTTCCTCACTCATAGTTCCAAAGGATTTTACTGGCGATTATGAGAATATCTTTAAATATTATTACAGAATTGGTGTAATTAAGCATAGGACTATTTGATTAGCTAGAGAATTTTTTCAAACTTTTAAGTTTTGACTTTTAATCTAGATTGGCAGCAGAATTACCCATGGGATCTCTATAATGTTCACAGAGAAGAGTCCTATTTATTTAGAAAATGTAGGTTAATTGTGTTTGTTCTAAGTGGTTACGAGTATTTTTTAGGCTTTCTACTAATTAGCAGCCTAGTACCAATCCTTGCCTTAACTGCATCTAAACTACTGCGGCCCAAAACTCGTGGCCCAGAGCGACGAACCACCTATGAATCAGGGGTAGAACCCATTGGTGGAGCTTGGATACAGTTCAACATTCGTTATTATATGTTTGCCCTCATCTTCGTCATATTTGACGTAGAGACAGTATTTCTCTACCCTTGGGCAGTGGCCTTTCATCAGTTGGGACTACTAGCTTTTATAGAAGCCCTGATTTTCATCGCAATCTTAGTGATTGCTCTAGTATACGCATGGCGCAAAGGAGCTTTGGAATGGTCTTAAGTTCTAATCCAAACCAAAAAATCATTAATCCTATTGAGCAACCCCCCAAAGTTACTCAAGAACTTTCAGAAAATGTTGTCTTAACGACAGTTGATGACCTTTATAACTGGGCACGACTTTCGAGTTTGTGGCCTCTATTGTATGGCACAGCCTGCTGCTTCATTGAGTTTGCAGCTCTTATCGGTTCTAGATTTGACTTTGACCGCTTTGGCTTAGTCCCACGTTCTAGCCCCAGACAAGCAGACTTGCTAATTACGGCAGGTACAATCACCATGAAATACGCTCCTGCTTTGGTGCGTCTTTACGAGCAAATGCCAGAACCTAAATATGTCATTGCCATGGGTGCTTGTACAATTACTGGCGGTATGTTCAGCATGGACTCACCTACAGCAGTTCGTGGAGTCGATAAACTAATTCCTGTAGATGTTTATATTCCTGGCTGTCCACCTCGTCCAGAGGCCATTATTGATGCTATCATCAAGCTCCGTAAAAAAATTGCTAATGATTCTTTGCAAGAACGGGCTAAATTGCAGCAAGTACATCGTTACTATACTGTTAACCACAACATGAAAGTGGTTGAACCAATTCTCAATGGTCAGTATCTACAAACATCAGACCGTCAAACACCGCCAAAAGAGCTGAGAGAAGCAATAGGTATGCCAGTACCACCTGCACTACAAGCTGCACAAAAAGAGGAGGTAAACCGTGGCTGAATCAGAAGGACAAAAGGAATCAGAAGCCCCGATAATTGAAGCGGGTAAAGTTTCAAAATGGCTAAGTGAGAATGGCTTTGAGCATGAATTTTTAGAACCCGATCATTTGGGAGTAGAAATGATCAAAGCTGACAGGGATTTTCTCATCCCCCTAGCCACAGCTTTGTATGCTTATGGATTTAACTACTTGCAATGTCAATGTGCTTATGACGCTGGACCAGGCGAAGACTTAGTAAGTATGTATCACTTGGTAAAAGTGACCGACGATGTAGACCAACCAGAAGAAATACGCTTAAAGGTATTTATTCCCAGGGACGACCCTAGAGTTCCTTCAGTTTACTGGATTTGGAAGTCTGCAGATTTCCAAGAGCGGGAGTCCTATGATATGTATGGCATTATCTATGAAGGACATCCTAATCTGAAACGGATTTTGATGCCAGAAGATTGGGTGGGTTGGCCGTTGCGTAAGGATTATATTTCTCCTGAGTTCTACGAGTTACAAGATGCCTACTAAGTCAGCTCAAAAGTTAACTTTTAGTTAACAAAAGTCTTCACTATCAGCTTTAGGTAATCAGCAAAATTAAAGATTAGACAGAGAAAATACTTTGAACTTGATATTTAAAATGTCAAGAGTTAGCTTTTTTGATAAATCTTAAACTATTAGTGGTTAAGGATTCTTGTTGGGAAAGAGGATAAATTTTCTCTGCTATCGGAACTTGTCAGGGGTGATCAACGTCCCGACACCAGAAAGCACCCCCCTAATTTCGAGAGGGGGTGCTTAATATTACAAAGAATTCAATAGTTAAAAATTGCTTATGGCCTTAAAATTTGATTTTCATACCATATTATTTTCCAATGTACCAATCTAATTGTCACATTCTTATCAACCTGATATAATCCTCAGCGTCTACGCTTTAGCTTTACTTGTCATGGGTGATAAGTATCATATTGATTTAAGGTTATATCTGTATTCTTGATTTAGTGGTTTTTAGCCATTAGTTACAACAAAATCACTATTGGCATAATTTATAGGTGGAGGAGTTAGAACGTGAGCACAGAAGAAACAAGAACGGCCAGCCAATTAGGCGGGAGCGGTACAATAGTAGGTGTCACATTTAATGATTTAGATGGTGACGGAGTTTTTGATACGCAAGAGCCATTAGTCTCTGATATTACAGTCTATTTAGATCAAAATAATAATGGTATTCAAGACCCCAATGAACTATCTAATATTAGTCGTTCGGATGGTGTCTATAGCTTTCTGGGATTAGTAGACGGGGAATATTTCGTCAGACAGAACCCCCCCATTGGTACTTTTACAACTACTCCAGAGCCAGTTGTAGTCAACATAGTCGGTGGGACTATGGTCAGAGAGAGCCGGATAGCCCTTGGTAGCACTGTAGGAGGTCCCGTTCCTCCACCTTCTGGCCTGGGTAGTATTTCTGGTGTGAAATACAATGACTTTAACCGTAACGGCTTTCGCGACCCCGCAGAACCAGGCTTACCTGGATTTACTATATACTTAGACCAAAATAATAATAATCTGTTAGATCCTGGTGAACCCTCATCAATTAGTGGGGATGATGGTAGCTTTAATTTTACTGGCCTACCCTTAAATGCAACTTACACTATTCGGGAAATACAGCAACCAGGTTTCGTTCAAACTATCCCAGACCCTATATTTATTAGTCTGAGTCCAGAGCAACCTACTGCTTCAGATGTTCCCTTTGGTAACGCTACAATTGGCCCAGGCAGAGGTAATATTAGTGGTGTATTATTTGAAGACCTAAATATTAATGGTGTTCGTGACTCTAATGAACCTGGAATTTCTGGCATCGAAGTATTTCTTGATGGTAACAGAAATGGAATTTTAGATGCAGGAGAAGTTATCAGTGTAACCGATGAATTTGGTTCTTACTCATTCATAGAAGTCACACCTGGTCTATTTAATGTTGATGTTATTCGGGAACCAGATGAAGCCAGAACAACTCCTAATCCAGTCATCGTCTTCACTGGAACAGAAGAAGAAATACCAAATGTAGTTGTAGATATTGGTTTAATTACTCCTAGTGGTACCGGTAATGTTGAAGGTGTTAAATACCTAGACCTCAATGCTAATGGCATCTTAGAACCTGATGAGCCTGGTATACCAAACTTTACTATCTATGCAGACCTCAATAGTAATCATCTTTTAGATCCAGGAGAACCATTTGATGTCACTGACGAAAATGGTGTTTATTTCTTACCTAATCTCCCAGCAACCCGCATCACTATTCGGGAAGCAGAACAACAACTAGGATTTAATTTAACAACAGATTCTCGGACTGTTGATGTACCTAGTGGGGAAACTTTATTAGGTGTTAACTTTGGTAATGCTGAAATCAACGCCATATCAGGTATTAATTTCTTAGATAATAATTCTAATGGTGCCATCGATCCAGGAGATATCGGTTTATCTAACTCCACTGTTTATCTAGACCTCAATGAAAATGGTATCTTTGACCCAGAGGAACCTTTCAGAATTACTGGCGATCAAGGTCAATATAGTTTTAATACCTTACCTCCAGATACTTACGTTGTCAGAGTAGTACCCCAACCTGGTTTTACTCAAACAACAGCAGATCCAGTTATTGCTGTCACCAGTGGAGAAGATGCTAATTTTGTTAATATAGGTCAAGCTCCTGCTACTCCTTTGCTTCGGGGTGATTTAATTGGTAATAAATTTAATGATTTTAATTCCAATGGAGTATTAGACCCAGGAGAACCTGGTTTAGCTAACTTTACTCTCTATTTAGACCAGAATGGCAACAATGTACTAGACCCTAATGAACCAGCTTCAATATCAAATGCGAATGGTGACTTTAGCTTTAATAATCCTCCAATAGGAACTTACTTTTTACGGGAAATACCTCAACCCGGTTTTGTAAAAACTACTCCTGATCAGGAAATTAGTATAATTGAACCGATTAACACTCTACTAGGCGATGCACCTATTGTATTGAATGTGGGTAATGTTGCGATCGCCCCACCTGCTCCAGAAGGTCCTGATGGTCCTGATGGTCCAGTAACATTACCAGTGCCAGAACCACCTCCAGCTACAGCTCCAGAACCACCTCCAGCTATAGATGGTGGCGATGCAGGTACAACAGATGGTACGACTAACACTGATGCAGGTACAACAGATGGTACAACTAATACTGATGCAGGTGCAATAGAAGGTTCTAGGTCTGCTAGTCAAGTAACAGGAGGAGGCACAATCAGTGGTGTTAAATTTAATGACATCAATGGTAATAATCAAGTCGAACCTAACGAAGCTGGTCTAGCTGGATTCACTATTTATCTAGACCTGAATGATAACAATGTTCTAGACTCTGGTGAACCCACATCTATTACTAATGCAGATGGTCGCTATAGCTTGACAAGTTTAGCACCTGCTACTTATGTGGTCAGGGAAGTTCAGCAACCAGGTTTCACCCAAACCACTCCAGATCCAGTAATTAACTTAGCTGACGGTCAAAATGTTGATTTCGTTAATATTGGCAACCAACCAGAACAAGGAATAATTCCTCCACCAGGTCCAGTTCCTCCACCAGGTCCAGTTCCTCCACCAACTCCACCTTTCGTAGATACTGATAGCAGAGGTACAATTACTGGGGTTAAATTTGACGATCGCAATGCAGACGGTTTAGCAGGTCCAGACGAACCAAGACTCATAGATGTCGAATTTTTTGTAGACCTCAATGATAATGGTCTACCAGATGCTAATGAACCAGTTACCCGCACAGATACTAACGGGGAATATCGGTTTACATTACCACCAGGAAACTTCAGAGTATTAGAAACACCACCTGCTGGTTTTGTTAACACTACTCCTACTCCCCTAGTTTCACTTGTTCCTGGTCAGACTGTCGTCTATAACTTTGGCGATACCAGTATCTTTGACCCGAACACCCTTATTAGTGGTATCATCTTTACTGACAGTAATAACAGTGGAGTTCAGGATTCAGGGGAAGCAGGTATTCCAACTGCTCAAGTTTTCCTAGATATAGATGGTGATGGGACGCTTGATAGTGCTGAAGATGTAAATGGTAATGGGGTACTAGATGAAGGCGAAGATGTAGATGGCGATGGTGTACTCGATCTAGATGAACCTGAAACCTTCACAGATCCTGATGGTCGTTACATATTTAATGGTGTAACTCCTGGTAATTATACAGTTGATGTAGTTCAGCAAGAAAACTTATTCCTAACTGCAACTCGCCCAATTATTAATGTTACTGTCGGTGATGTAGCACCAGGCCCGAATATCACACCAACTCCAATTAATCTTCCCTTTGGTCAAAGTATCACTGATATTGATCTCGGTGTTAACGTCAGATCACCACAGCCAAATACTGTTAGTGGTATTGTATTTGCTGACAACAACGGTAACGGACTATTTGAACCTCTAAAAGGGGAAGTCGGTTTACCTGGTGTTGAAGTATTTTTGGATACCCACCAAGACGGCAGGATACAAGGATTTGAACCTAACCAAATTAGTGGTCCTGGTGGTACTTATGGTTTAAATATACCTCCTGATGTATCAGGATCATTTCCGCTTCTACAAGTTATTCGTACAGGGTTCACTCAAACTACTCCACCAGCAGTTGTAACTGTTGGCGGTGGTAGCAGTGTTGTTTACAACTTTGGAAATCAACCGCAAACCATAATTACGGGAACTGTCTTTGAAGACTTTAACAGTAATGGTATTCAAGACTTTAGCGATGCTAATGGTAATGGTATCCTTGACCCTGATGAATTTGTAGAAAGGGGTGTTCCTGGTTTCCAGATCTATGTTGATATCAACAACAATGGCATTCTTGACAACCCAGATATTGAACCTAATACCTTCACAGATACCAACGGAGACTATGCAATTGTTGGTTTGTCCCCAGGTACTTACACATTACGACTGATACCACGAGATGTTATACCTCCTACAGATCCAAACGATCCAACTGCAGTTTCACAAGGGTTTGTTCCTACAACTCTAACGGATCTGACAATTACTGTTGACGAGTTTGGGAACTCTAACCAAGTAATTGACTTTGGGCAGTCTCCGGTACTTCCTCCTGCTGCCCGTGCTAATATTTCTGGTATTGCATTTATAGATGATAACGGTGATGGTCAGGCAGATCCAGGTGAACTTCAACTACCTAATGTTACTATCTACATAGATGCTAATGAGAATGGGGAACGAGATGATGGTGAACGATTTGCTTTCACTGACCAATTTGGTCGCTATGATATCCCGAATGTAGATCCAGGAACTTATGTTGTTCGTCAGGAACCACGACCTGGTTTCACTGACTCTAATGTTCCAAGTCCTGTTGTAGTCACCTTGGCAGCTGGGGATAACGCTGACTTTGTTAACTTTGCTAACAATCCCACAAATTTAGAACCTGCTGTGCTTCCTTTTGTAGACCTTGGTGGTATTGTTTTCAACGATATTAATGGTAATGGTCTAATTGATAATATTCCTCCAGGACCAGATGGTACACCTGGTTTTGTAGAAACAGGTATCCCTGGTGTAACAGTATTCTTAGATCGCAACGGTAACCTCATACTAGATAATGAGGAACGTACTGCAGTCACAGATTCGTTGGGAGTATATGACTTTACAGATTTACCACCTGGTACTTATACAGTTCGACAGGTGCCACCACCAGGTCTATTCCAAACTAATCAAGACCCAACTGTTACACTGTTTGCAGGAGATGATGCTAACTTTGTCAACTTTGGTAACAGCACTAACCCACAACCTTTACCACCTATAGCACCCCCACCACCACCACCACCAACAACAGGTACTGGTAGTATTAGTGGGGTAACTTTTGAAGACCTGAATGGCAACGGTTTCCTAGATGCTGGTGAACCTGGTATTGGTGGAATTGTTATTTACTTCGATCAGAATAACAACTCTGTTCGAGATGCTGATGAAATATTTGTTGCTAGTGATGTCAACGGTAACTATGGCTTCTCAAACTTAGCAGATGCTAGTTATACAGTTCGGCAAGACCTAAATCCAGATCAGGCTGCAACTTTTGTTCAAACTGTTCCTGGTCCTGGTCAACCAGTCTTCATCAGTACATTTGGTGGTGAAAATGTTACTGGTGTGAATATTGGTAATGTCCGTCGTGATGATATTATCGTGGGTAGTTCAGAGTTCTAATAAAACGTTTTGTAACTGCACTTAGAAGTAAAACTAAGGCAGTTGAATCTAATATTTAATCTTCAGCGTAGTCAATCATTTTTTGAGATTTGACTACGCTTTTTTTCAAGCTTTCAGCTTTCAGGAATCAGAACTTCTACAAATTTTCCCTTGCTTCCTACTCCCTGTTCCCTACAGCGCTTTTCGCTCTTGATGAACTACATAGCCAGAACCAAAACCTTGTAGGGACGTTGCATGCAAGGTCCCTACTTTGGTATACCCTGGAGGTAAACCCCTGTAAAATTTGTCTTGTAGGTATTCAAATAGACACGACATTATATCAAATTAGGTGGTATCGGTAGAATTCATTCCCCGTAGGGGTTTGGAGACAAAACCCCTACCAAAATGGGAGTTTTTGCGTAGCGCTATAACTTTATTCTCCAAAGTAAGCGGATTTGAGATTAGTATTAAATTTTACAAATTTCTCAATGAGAAAGCTTTAAAACATATATGGATAAACTAGACTAAATTTTTATATTAAAACAATTGTCTGTAGCAACTTACAGTCCGAACTTTCCAGTTAATTTAGTTAAGCTGGAGAATGGTTTAACAATTATTCATCAGTATATTCCCACAACCCCTGTTGTAGTTCTGGATGTTTGGGTAAGGGCTGGCGCTAGGGAAGAACCAGATCATTGGTCTGGGATGGCTCATTTTCTAGAACACATGATTTTTAAGGGCACGGAAAAATTAGGCCCCGGTATATTCGATCAAATCATTGAAAATCATGGTGGGATGGCAAATGCAGCCACAAGTCACGACTATGCTCACTTTTTCGTCACCACTGCAGCTCAATATATAGAAGAGATAGTATCGGCACTGGCAGAGTTATTATTGCGTGCTTCGATTCCAGAATCAGAATTTAATAGGGAACTAGAAGTTGTACTTGAAGAAATACGCGAATCACAAGATTGTCCTGACTCGTTAGGTTTTCAAGCAGTAATGGAGAACGTTTACCAACATCATCCTTATCGACGTTCAATTATGGGGACTGAAGAGCTACTTAGACAGCGAAAAGTTGATGAGATGCGCTGTTTTCACCAAAATCATTATCAACCAGAAAATATGGCGGTGGTTGTTGTTGGAGGAATAGAGCGATCGCACGCTATAGAGTTAGTAAGCAAAGCTTTTGAAAAGTTTACAGAAAAAAGTTGTAACTGTCCCAGGGCGAAAATAGAAGCGGAACCACTTATTACTACTGTTCGTCGCCAGGAAATATGTTTACCTCGTTTAGAACAAGGTCGCCTCACAATGGCTTGGATCGGTCCGGGAGTAGATGGAATAGATGATGCTTATGGATTAGATTTATTGTCAGTGCTGCTCGCTGATGGGCGAAGTTCTAGACTGGTTAGAGAGTTACGGGAAGAGTTGGGTTTAGTCCAAGGAATTTGTAGCAATTTTTCCCTACAGCAGGATTCAAGTTTATTTACAATTAGCGCTATGCTAGCAGCAGAAGATATTCCCGAGGTAGAGGCCAGGATTTGTGATCGCCTCTTTGAGTTATTAACTTTGGATATTGAGGAAGGAGAATTAGCTCGGTGTAAACGTTTATTATCTAATGATTATGTGTTTTCCACTGAAAGTCCTGGACAGTTAGCAGGTCTTTATGGATATTACTTTACTATAGCAACTCCAGATTTAGCATTAACTTATCCCCAAAAAATCGCCAAATTTCGGCCCCAAGAATTACTTAATTTAGCTGAGAAGTATTTATCTCCAAATTGTTATGTAGCTACAGTATTAGTTCCTAGCTTATAGATGAGTAATGTTATATCTTTAGAAAAATCTTTTTATTCTACTTAATCAAGGCTCCGTGCTGCCCTATTTGTAAATTATTTAACCAAATAGCATATTAGTCTAAAATACCTATATTTTATAACTTCAGATTAATTTAATTGACATTAACTAATTGCCCTTGCTACTATTTATCATGGTATAAAAACACTACATATTTCAGAACTAAAATCTTAGGAAAGTCTATGTCTGATAATCTATCATTGCTGAAAAATCGAGACTACACATTTATCTTTGCCAGAAGCCCAGAAAGCTGGTCTGCTTCTCATCAATATTATGAAGATTGGAGAGCCGCACAAATACAAATCATTGACTTGGCAAAACATTGTCAATCTTTAGATAATGACGGTATCACTGTTTATTTTGCTTCTAATCCTTTTCTCAAGCATACGAATACAGAAGTTATTAAGTTAGCTCAATTGTTTCAGCTAAAAGAAGCTCCAGAAAAAATGGATTTAATCGCCAGTCTTCAAGATGCTATTGATGATTATTTTCACCGCCGAGATGCAAAGCAAACTAAGAATGGAGATATTATTTTAATATTATTAGATAAAATATCTGATGAGCAAGAGACTCTGATTAATATGCTGATTCAAGCTACTGAAAAACTTGATATGGTTCCAGGCACAGATAATAGTTATGAACTAGGAATTAGTTTTTTACAAATAGGTGATGATCCGGCAACAAAAGAATATCTGACTTTTCTTGATGATCATTTGATTGAAGCCGGGGCAAAATGTGATATTGTTGATGCTAAATTTTCGTATGAAATTAAGCACAATTCTCTTAAAGATATTTTGATTCATGCTTTGCTTGACTAGCAAAAAATTTGTAATACTGACAATAATATCGCCATTGACCAAAGAGTTAGTATTAACTAATTAATGCTTGCAAAGCCTCTCTAATTTCATCTACTGTTGTAGTTGCAGTTCCAAATTTACGCACCACCAGACTAGCAGCTAAATTTCCTAAAACTACAGCTTCCCAATTAGAAGCACCTATACCTATCGCCAAGGTTAAAGCAGCGACAACGGTGTCACCGGCGCCAGTAACATCAAAAACATCAGTGCGGTTAAAAGCTGGAATATGCCAACAATATATAGAAGCATTATCATTGCCAGTAATAGTAAAAGAAGGTGGAGGAGAATTAGGACTCTGTTTGCGATCAAATAGAGTCATTCCTTCTTCTCCACGAGTAATTAAAATCTGGCTAGCATCGGTTAATTTTAGTAGGTCAGATCCAGCTTGATAAAGACTTTCCAAAGTAGTGATGGCATATCCCACAGCTTTTTCTGCCTCTGGAAGATTTGGTGTAAACAGAGTTGCACCTTTGTAGCGTTGTAAATCTTTTTGAGTATCTACAATACTTATTTGTCGATGAGAAATAGCTGCATCTATAACTGGTGCTGTTAAAACACCATCTCCATAGTCTGAACAAACTACTGCATCTACTGTCGCAATTTCTCGCTGAATACACTCCGCTAGTTGCAACTGCAAATCTGTATCTGGCAAATCATCTGATTTGCGATCTATCCTCACAATTTGCTGAGTTACAGACTGACGAGCATGACCAGAGATTCTGGTTTTAGTAACTGTGGGGCGCTGTGGGTCAATTAAAATTCCAGTGGTATTGACTCTAGCCATTTCAAAAATCTGGCGCAGTGCGATACCTTGTTCATCTTTTCCCACTAAACCCACAACCTTAACCTGAGCGCCTAACTTAGCAAAATTATAGACTGCATTAGCTCCACCTCCAGGTACTCGATCAGTAGTTTCGTGACGCAAAATTAATACTGGTGCTTCACGAGAAAGTCGTTCTACTTGACCAGTCATAAATTCATCAAGTGTTAAATCTCCAACTACTAAGACTTTGACTTGAGAAAAATCTGCGAGTACATTGAGTAGTCGAGGTGTAGAGGTTTGTAATTGAGCTAGAAATTCTGAATCTATTACCATAATAGGGTGTTAGTTAATCGTGAAAGTAGGAAAGCACAAATACTGTGAACAAATCATAAATAATCAGTAGTTAGCCCCCGAATTTCTCTAATCATATTCGTGGGGAAAATAAAAATTCAGATAGATAAAGACAGATCAATAAAATAGTAGAAATATCAAAACTTCCAGAACTCCGACACAGGAAACGCTCTACATAAGTACAGACTTTTTGCCTTGAGTTACTACCGCCTTGACAATATCTCCAATCTAAAAACCATAGTGTATTTTTAGAAAACCATATATTTGGTAGTGCTAAATATTTGTCTATTATGGTATGAACTAAACTGTATAAAATTCTAACAGCTCATTTCTTGTTGCTGACATCTCAGCAATGGTTAAACAGCTTAATGCACTATTTAATGCACTATTCTCTTAACGATTAAAGTTCCTGAGAATTAACTTTTGCAGCACTGTTATAGTGTTGGAATTTCTCATAATTAGCAATTATAGCATTCTAAGTTAATCATCCTAACCAATTAATTTAATGATTAATGGTTGCTTTGTTTCTAGAGCTAACTTATCTACTTGCTCAACAAAAGCAGCATCTATTCAATGAGTTTTTTGCCAGTATAATCTATGTTGATTACACTTAGTTAATGCTCCACTGCCATTCGTAATAGTTAAACCAGTTAGATCCAAAGTTTATTTGAATTTCCACCTGGTAGCATTAACAGTTATAATATCGTCTTGAACTTCAGTCCTTGGGTTCCTAACTACTTCAACTTTTGCCTGATAATAGTCACCAGTTGACCCATTTGTTTTTTCAATGCCACAATTTCAGCTTGCATTTTTTTAACTTGAGCTTGCAATGCTCTAATTTCAGCAGAACTGTCTTCTGAAGAACCGACTTCAATCTGTTCATCAGGCCGTTTTTTGGCCAAGTCAAAAGCTAATTTAATGGCTGCAGTTAGTTCTTTTTTCTCAAATGGTTTTTCTAGAAAAGCAAAATAATGTTTATCGAAAGGTTCGGGAATTTTTTCTGTTACCTCTTCTTTTCTACCCGACATGAGAACTAGGGGAATTTTTTTGAGTTGAGGCTGGGATTGTATTTTCTGAAATACCTCCCAACCAGTAACTTTTGGTAGTAGAAAATCCAACATAATCAGGTTTGGACGTTCCTTAATAATAAATTTCAGTCCCTCTTCGCCGTCCTTTGCTTCTAGAACATTAAAGTTTCCTTGGGGAAGCATTTCTCGGACTCTTACCCTAATGACTTTACTATCATCGATAACTAAAATTTTGTGTCCCACAACTCGCTCCTCCACTGATAAGTTAGTGTTTTCAAGTTAATCTTATTTATATTCTTATCGTTAGCCATAAATATAGCTAATCCTGGGTTCTATTATTCATCTGATTTAATATAGAGACTCAGAATAGTATGTTTTTTTATCTTTATTTTATGGCGACAAAAAATGGTCAATCAAAATCTACTCAGGTAGATGCTATTGAGATGAAAGCCCAAATTAAGAGTATGCCAAGGTGGCTACGTCCTTCTTTGGGAAAAGCTAGTGATATTTCTACAGTACAGAAAATTATAAAGCAGCGTCAGCTCCATACGATCTGTGAGGAGGGTCGTTGCCCTAACCGTGGTGAATGTTATGCCCAAAATACCGCTACTTTTTTACTGATGGGTCCTACCTGTACCAGGTCTTGTGCATTTTGTCAAGTGGATAAGGGTCATGCTCCGATGCCTTTGGACCCGGAAGAACCGCAGAAGGTGGCTGAAGCAGTTGAGTTGTTGAATTTGGAGTATGTGGTTTTGACTTCTGTGGCTAGGGATGATTTGCCGGATGGGGGTGCTGGTTGGTTTGTGGCGACTATGGCAGCGATTAAAAAACGAAATCCGTTGACTAAGGTTGAGGTTTTGACTGCTGATTTTTGGGGTGGTCAGGATGTGGTGAGGGGTGAGGGTTTGTCTGGGTCTTTGGCTGAACGGCAACGGGCACGAATTAAGGTGGTTGTGGATGCTCATCCTGCTTGTTATAACCATAATATTGAGACGGTGCGACGGTTGCAAGGCCCTGTGCGTCGTGGGGCTAAGTATGAGCGATCGCTTGATGTATTGCGGATTGTTAAGGAGTTAAACCCTAGTATCCCTACTAAGTCGGGGTTAATGCTGGGCCATGGAGAAACTGAGGCTGAGGTAGTTGAGGCAATGACTGATTTGAGAGGGGTGGGATGCGATCGCTTGACTATTGGCCAGTATATGCGACCTTCTTTAGCACATTTGCCTGTGGAAAAATATTGGACACCAGAGGAGTTTGAGCAGTTTGGGGCGATCGCTAGAGAAATGGGCTTTTTTCATGTTCGCTCTGGCCCTCTAGTTCGTAGTTCTTATCATGCTGGAGAGGATAATTGAGCTGTAAATTATAGCACTATTGGGGTCTGGCAGGAGAGGATGTTAACTAAAGCTATTGTCAATTAAAGTTTGGTTAGTCATACACTATAAGTTTTGACTTTTAATTTTAGGCTTTATTTGTATAGTTTTGAATCAATTGCATTATAATATTCTCTTGATCCCAATATAAATATGGAAAATAAATTCAGATGAAATATTCTTTTCGTGCAGGTTGGGCCTTACTACTGTTGGCTATTAACTTTGTTGTGGCAGGCTACTATTTCGGTATCATCCAGTAGTATCTTGGGTATAAGGTAGAAAAATAGTGCCACTCTCAGGATTTGCTTAGAGTGGCACTTAAATCATTAATCATTAATCATTAATCATTAATCATTAATTTGACGATTCAAGTTGAGCTAATCTTTCTTGAATTTCAATTACATCTTGTTTAATTTCTATAACTAGAGTTGCAAGGCGATCAAACATAGGATCTCCTGATAAAATTCTTGAGTTTATTTTTGTTTCTTCAGTACATGGGGGAGATTCTGTTAAATCTCTTCCTAATCTCTGAGATTGTAATCTATTAACTTGTGAACTAAGTCGAGAAACATCTGTTTCTAATCTCCTCAATCTATATTCAAGTTGAGTTGTTGATGCTTGTACTGGTGTTAAAAGTAAGAACATAAAAAGTATTAAAATCAGACTAATTCCCAGCGCCCCTATTTTTTTGAAGATGAGTAAAAAGAAAGTAGCTATTTTCATTTTTAATGATGTTGAAGTTCTTGACTTTGCTGGTCCTTTTGAAGTGTTTTCAGTCACATCTGAATTAGATAAGAATCAGTTATTTGAAGTTTATACAGTTGCAGAAGAATTAAAGTCTGTCACAGCTCGTAATGGTTTAAGTATTAATCCTAGTTATGAAATTGCTGATTGCCCTACACCTAATATTTTAATTATACCTGGTGGATTTGGCACAAGAGAATTAATGAATAATTCTCTTGTGATTCAATGGGTTCAAAATTGTAGCCGTCAAGCGGAATTAGTTTTATCTGTATGCACAGGGTCATTAATATTAGCAAAAGCTGGTTTGTTGGTAGGTTTGGAAGCTACAACTCATCACCTAGTTATTGATGATTTAAGATACCTTGCTCCAACTACGCAGGTTTTAGAAAATCAAAGGTTTGTTGATAATGGTCAAATTATTACTGCTGCGGGAATATCTGCTGGAATTGATATGTGTTTATACGTTGTTTCTATACTTTTAGGTAAGGAAATAGCTGAGAAAACTGCTAAATATATGGAATATAAGTGGGAGATAGATTAACAGGTTATTGAGCAAAGCAAGACTTCTGAAAAAAATACTTTAGGGGAATTTTTTAACTACAATCTAGAAAACTATCTACAACCTAAAACCGAGAAATTCATTTGTGGCAAATATTTATCAATTTAGTATTACATATTTATGATTTTTTCTCGGTACTTAACTTATAGGTTTTCAATTTGGATTATCATCACATAAAAATTCTGTTATTTCTTTTTTGAATTTTAGTAACTCTTCGTTCTCTTACAGCGCTTTTCGCTCTTGATGAACCACCGGAGCCATAAACAAAACCCTGTAGGAAAATCGCTGTAATACTTATCTTACAAATAGTCTCTAAGTAGTCGTGCTTTTAGGAATTTCCTAGTTGAGAGAGGGAACAGGTAACAGGGAATAGAGAAAAATAATTGATAATTGATGGATAAGATTGGAGATGTATCATAAAATTTGTAATTAATTTTACATAAGCACTTAGTAATTTCAGACTTTCTGAGACTTGATTCCAGTAAAAATCTTAATCTTTAGTTAATCAATTAACTCAAAAATTTTTTCTATAAATTATTAAAATTAGACTTATATATAAGTAAGGTGATAAAAGTATAAAATTGGATACAAAACATCTATTTGCTAATTTACCAACAATAGAAACAGACAGAATTATAATCAGAAAAATGTGTCTGAATGATGCAGATGATATGTTTGAATATGCCAGCGACCCAGAAGTTTCTAAGTATACAGGCTGGTATACTCATTATTCTATTGAAGATACTAAACTGTTCTTACATCATGTAATAAATAGTTATCTAAATAATCAAGTTTCGAGTTGGGGAATTGTCCACAAATTAGATGAAAAATTTATTGGTACTCTAGGATTTATTGCTTGGAATATAGAACACGCTAGAGGAGAAATTGGTTATGCACTCTCTCGAAAATATTGGGGTAAAGGTTATATGACTGAGGTGGTTAATGCTATTATTTATTTTGGATTTAGTAGAATGATGCTAAACCGAATTGAGGCCAGATGTGCAATTCAAAATATAGCTTCTGCTAGGGTAATGGAAAAAGTTGGGATGAAATATGAGGGTATTTTACGACAACATATGTTTATGAAAGGAAAATATCGTGATTTAAAGATTTACTCGATTACTAAAGATGAATTTAGTTATAAAAACTCTCAGTCTTTAATTCAAATAAGTACCTAAACAGAAATATTTACCGACTCTGATTATATGTAATCCTGAGAGAGTTAGGAATTTTGTTTTTCCGAATGTCTAAATGTCTAATTAATTTTCTGTACCTGCTGGTCTAATTGAAGATTAATTTTATAGTTTTTCTCATCTAGGTAGGATATGTAAGTTTATTCTCACATTCGATAGTTCATCAAACCCAAAAAGGTTATAGTTAATTTCAATTGTTGCAGCTATATCTCTCAAAAATAATCAATAATAATCAATAAATATATTTATTTGCACAAATGACAAAGGAAATTCCACAAATAAATTCTAATTCTTATCTAATTTCGCCGAAAATGCCTCAAAAAGGATTGCCAGAAGGTTCACCTTTGAAATTAGGAATTCTTGCTTCTGGTAGTGGTAGCAATTTTGAGGTTATTGCTGAGGCAATACATAATCAGCACCTCAATGCAAAAGTTCAAGTTATGATTTATAATAATCCTGGAGCTAAAGTTTTATCACGAGCAAAAAGGTGGAGTGTTCCGACGGTATTATTGAATCATCGTGAATACAAAAAGCGGGAAGAATTTGATAGTAAAATAGTTGAAACTTTGCGAAAATATGATGTTGAATGGGTGATAATGGCTGGCTGGATGCGAATTGTTACTCAAGTTTTAATTGATGGTTTTCCCAATAAAGTTATTAATATTCATCCTAGTTTGTTACCAAGTTTTAAAGGGATAAAAGCAGTTGAACAAGCTTTGGCAGCAGGAGTAAAAATTACTGGTTGTACAGTACATTTAGTAGATGTAGAAGTGGATAGTGGCCCCATTTTAATGCAGGCGGCTGTGCCAATTTTACCTGATGATACACCGGAAACTCTTCACGCTAGAATTCAAGTACAAGAACACAAAATTATGGTCGGTGCAATTGCTATTGCTGCAGGCAATAATTATCAAGAATAATGATTAGAACTCTCCGGGAAAGTGGGAGTAGGGAGCAGGGAGAAATAATTAATGTTCTCTCTACGATAATTGATTTGATTTTTTATTATTGCAGATGTTTATTATAGTAATAGCACTCAATACTAATAAATAGTAGAAGCAGTTTAAAAACCTAGAAGCATTTTCATTAATTGATAATTACCTCTGGTTAAAACCGTTACGGAATTGCAGAGCCGAAAATATTATTTATTTTCTTGGTCGATTGGATATGGCGTTAGCGGAGCGGCTCTGTAAGAGCGGGGGACATTTCCCTCCGGGACGCTTTCCTACGGAATGCTCCGCAAACGCCATCCCTGGACCGCTTTTTTCTCTTTAAAAGGGTCGGCTTTCAACCAGAATTATTTAATTATTAATAATTAATAATTAATAATTCGGTAAGTAGAATTTCAATTTGACAATACCAAGACTAATTATTTTTCTGGCAAATTCAGTTGAGAAGAAAATTCTTGGGAATACTTAGCCTGTTGCCAATTATAAGCATATTGAACCTGTGAAGGATTAATTCCTTTTGCTTTTTCCAAGTTAGTATCTTGAAGATTAGCATTTTGAAAATTCACTCCTTGTAAGTTGGCTTCTTGTAAATTTGCTCCTTTTAAGTTAGCAGCTTTAAAGTTGGCATTTTTGAGATAAGAACCTTGAAAATTTGCTCCTCTTAAATTTGCTTCTTGAAAATCAGCTCCTTGAAGGTCTCCTAATATATAAGCTCCTTCTAAATTAGCTTTCTGAAAATTTGCTTCTAACATATTTACTCCTTCAAGATCAGCATTTTTGAGGTTAGCTGAACTGAGGTTGGCTTTTTGCAGTTGAGTTAAGAGAAAAAAAGTATCTTCTAAATTTGCTCCCCACAAAAAAGCACCTTGTAATTGGGTTAATTCAAATTTACCACCTCGAAGATTTGCTTCTAAAAGTTTTGCTCCTTGAAGATTAGCTTCTTTAAAATCTACATCTGGCAAAGTAATTTGGTCTAAGTTTGCTTTTGGCAAAGATAATCCTTTTAAAGTTACTCCACCTTTGACTAATTCTTCTAAAGCTTTGATTCGAGCATAACTAATTTGTAATCCTTGAGCTGAGTCAATAACCTGCCAAGCTTGATAGTGGGATTTCTTTTTTCCCCACCTCATATAAATAACTAATGCTGTAACTATACTGATATTTTCAATAGTTCCCAGAATTTGGGAGTCTTCAATTGATTGTAAAAAGGCTTTACCCCATTCTGTTTTTTGTTCTATGGTATTTTCAATATAGATAATTCCTAAAATTAGTAAGATAACGGCAAGTAAAATAGTAAATATTTCTAGTAATCCGTAGATAAATTTACCTATACTTCTGAATAATCTTGCTAATTTCCGTTGATTACATAATTGAGAGAAAAATTTTTTCAGCGATAGCATATTTAGACCATTTTGATTGGGTAATTTGTAGTAGCAAACAAATTTGATGCACCTCCAATCATGGTGATTTTGCCAATATTAACAATGATATCTTATGGATAGAGTTAATTGTCAATAGCAAATATAAAAAGTATTGCTACTAAAATTTTTATGATTGTTTTGTAGATACATTAGCTGAGAAATTAGGACAGGAGAAATTGGTCAAAATATCATATTTTACGAAGAAACTCCTAGAAGGAATTTCTCTAGTTTCTGATTTAATTTCTCAGGCGATCGCTAAAATATCTTCGATACAGTTCACAAAGAGGCATAACTGAGTTACCGTGAAATTTGATTAATCCCATACTTCGTAATTTGAACCCTTCTTTTGTCCCTATAGGTAAAGGATAATTAACCGCAATAATTTGTTTAATAGCTGTTAATAAATCGGGATTTTCTTCAAGATTATTTAAGTGGCGACGCAAATGGTCAGAATATGGCCCCTCTTCCGTGGGAGCTACTTGTAAGAGTTTTTCTAAAGTAATTCTACCCTTAGCAACCTGATACAAAGCTTGTCTGATTAAGTAAGGATGTCCTCCGACCATTGCCATTAATTCTTCTATTTGTTCTGAAGACCATTGTAGATGATGTAATTTGACTAAATTATTGACTTCTTTGTGATTCAATTCTCGTAATTCTATAGGCAACCCGACATTAAAAGGTGACTGATTAATATTGAGGGGAATATAAACTTCTTTAGAATGTACAATTACTAATCTTAATTTTTGCCATACTGCTTCATTTTTTCCCCGTTCATGCCAAGTTCGTAATAATGCAAAAAAGGCAGTAGCAATTTCTGGATGTTGAAAAACTTGGTCTACTTCATCTAACCCTAAAACTAAGGGTGTAGAAATTTCAGCAAGTAAATATCTTTGAAAATAATTTGTACATTTGTTCTTACTACCTAAAACTCCTTGCCAATATTCAGATAATTTTTCTGGTAGTCTTAACTCATTAGTAATACTGTCACAAAACCACTGTAAAAATGAATCAAGATTAGTCAAGAAATTTTCATCCGCCAACTGAAAATTTAAACTAGCTGTCTGAAAATTTTGATGTTTTGCATAATCCAAAATTCGACTCATTAAGGAAGTTTTTCCCATTTGTCTAGGTGCTTTAACTCGAATTAATGCCCCTGGATTATTTATAGTTTCATAACACTCCCTTTCAATAGGCGATCGCTCTATATAAAAAGGAGAATGAAGTGGTACTTGACCGGAGGGAGTATCTATTTTTAGTTCTTTTTCTTGAGAGTTTTCTTGAGAGTTTTCTAAAGAATTTGTAAATTGTGAAATGCCTGGTTTTGTCGTTTCACAATTTATCGGTGGTGCCACTATAATTGTTTTTGATTGTACCTGCTTATTTTTTAGCTCCGTGGATTCCAGTTTAACTTTCCTGAGAGAATTTTCTAAATCTTCTAAAGTTAACTTTTTGCCTGAAATTTCCCGATTAATCACATTCAAGAAATCAACATCAAAAGTTTCTCGGATTAACTGATTATGCTGAATTTCTTGAATAAACTTAATAGCTACTAAATTCAATAAACCACTTTCATTGTCTTGGAGCTTTTTTAAGTAACCATCCGGTTCATTTCCCTGAATTAATACATTTAAAAATCTCTGACACAGATTCGGAATTTCATCGGCTGGAGGTAAAGGAATTAATAAACAACTAATATCTTCTGAGACATTTTTAAGATATTGTTCCCTATCTAACTTTCTCAGTTGATTTTTCAATTCAGGTATCTTGCGATTAACCCAAGCCAAATCTTGCCGTTTTTTCTGGGAATAAAATGGTGAATATTCGAGCAAAGTCGGGAAAAAACCTCCAAGCTGATTTTGATATTCAAAGGCAATTTTTTTCTGCGCTCTCAGCAATGATTTACAGAGAGATTTTTGCACCTCACTTTTTACTGAAATACTGCTTTGATTCACGCAGTTGCTAAAAGATTCAATAGCAGTTTGAAAAAGATGAAAATCACAAGTTTCACAGTTACTAATTAAACCAATAGATGCTTTTAACAAAATCCAGTTAAACATTACATATATAGGTTGAATATTACCTCGTAAAACTCGCAAAGCAACTAAAGCATCTGAGTAGCGGTATTGCCAATTTACCCGCACCATTTTTGTCAGAAAATTAGCCAAATTTTCACTTACATGAGGAGCTAAATGTTTCCAGTTCAATTCACCAGTTTCATCTTGAGGAAAATTTTTCGGTTTAACACCAGTTAAAGCTTGAATTGCAGTAATCCCAACAGCATAAATATCACTGGCAAATTGTGGTTTTCCTTGAGCTTGTTCTACAGGCATATAACCAGGAGTACCCACAGCAATTGTACTATGAGATTTCCCTTGAGAATTAACTATCATATTACTGACTTCTTTAACCGCACCAAAATCAATTAACATTAATTTTTTATCGCGATTTCGTCGCATAATATTTCCTGGTTTAATATCCCGATGAATTACACTATTTTGATGTACAAATGCTAAAACCGCCAAAATTTCTTCTAAAAAATATCGCACATCAGCCTCACTCCAAACCTGACTCATTTCTCCACTTAAATCTTGACCTAATATCAATTCTTGAACTAAATAAAATTCTTGATTATGTTCAAAATAAGCGTACAAAGTCGGAATTTGTTCATGTTTACCTAATCGATTTAGAATATGACCTTCTTGTTGAAATAATCTCTGGACTTGTGGATGCTTAATTGTAGGTTTTAATCGTTTAACAACAAACTGAGGTTTGGGATATTCTGGTATATCTGGTATATCTATATCTTCAGCAATATAAGTTTCACCAAACCCTCCTCCACAACCTAATTGTTTGATAACTTTGTAATGTTGTCTCAGAATTTGACCGATGAGAGAATTATTTTCAGACATTTTTGCTTGTAAGTTTTTGTGCAATAAATTAAAGGAATTTACTTAACAGTTACTATCTTATCATTGGCTCAAAGAGATGTTATGAATTTTAGGGCATTACTGCGAGCTTCTTTGTTGGCTATTCTATTTGGTATATAGCAATCCGCCCATAGGTTGCGGGTAATCAAAAAGTAAATAAAAAAACTGAAACTCTAGCCTGTTCCCTGTTCCTCTTTCCCTCTTCCCTAAAAGCCATTAAAATTTTGTACACGACTAAAATAGGATTGCTATATCTAGTAAAATTTCTTCTACAGAAGCTAAACAAAAAAAGCTGTAAATTGTGCAAAAGTCTAGATAGCATTTCTATTTGATATGTGAAACTAAAGTCAATAAAAAAAAGGTAAATTATGAAGATAATTGTTGCTAACTTAAGAACAATAACTTAGAGGGTATCTATAAATAAAAAATTAAGCCTTGATGTAGTGGACTGACACACCTAAAACTGTGCAATAGATTTTTGTTTCTAGGTATAATTATCTTCCCCCTCTTCCCACACCTCCCTCTCCTCCCACACTTCCTTGTAACGCACCATTACAGATATCTTCTTAAATTATCCCCGTAGCTAAAAACATTTTTTGATATTTGGTATAACATCTAGTATTTAACCAACATGAACAGCGATCGCCGTAACTTCTTAAAATTCCTGGGCTTAAGTTTATTAGCAACCCAACTTTCTAGTGGTAGTAACCGATCGCCCCAACCTATCCTCAAACCTCCCCGCCTTAAAGTTGGGGATACTGTAGCAGTAGTTAGCCCTGCTAGCATGATTTTTAAACATGAACTCAAATACATCAATTTAGTTTTAGGGCAACAAAAATTAAAAGTAAAAGTTGGCACCCACGTTCTCGATCGCTATGGATATTTAGCGGGTAAAGATAGAGACCGCGCTGCCGATATTAATGCCATGTTTGCGGATGACGAGATAAAAGCATTGGTGGCAACCACCTG
>JAAUYJ010026519.1_pt1 | contig 24667 bp, 24 predicted proteins | sample 7278031 | NCBI WGS metagenome assembly JAAUYJ01 (sample SAMN14350222, study PRJNA611818) | marine sediment metagenome | isolation source: surface marine sediment (1.8m) | place: French Polynesia: Moorea | collected 2018-08 | reverse complement strand
ATGAATAAACCAACTCCTAAATAACTCCATTGCACTTCTAGAAGTTTATCCTTAGAAAAAATATAACGTTGAAATCCTCTCCAAATCGTCATTCCCACAATCATCGCTAATAGCAAGACACCACCAACTCCATGCCACAGCATCGTATCCATTGCTCCTAAACCCCAAACACTTTTGAGTTCAGGGGATGGTTTTGCTAGCATAATTTCATAAAATCCTGCTGCTACCGTGAAAAATGTGATAATTGATGAGGCCAACATATTGTACCAACCTACATCAAAAAAGTTGGAACGAGTCGCAGATATCGCTAAAACTTTGAGGAATGGTTTTTGTAGAGGGAACAATATACCAACAATATCAAAACCAATCCCCATAATAAACAGACCTAGAGTCAGATGAACTAAATTCGGATGAATGGGAATAGCGTAGGGAAGACCATTTGCTCCAAGTTGCGCACTCAAACTATCTATTAATTCCGGGTTCATTGTAAAATTCCCTCCTTTATTGCTTCCACTACTGGTACTGTGTGTAATCCATAAACCCAAACCAGTTTATCTCCCAGGTAGACTTGAAAAAACACTATCCCTACTAATACCAATCCTAATCCCAGATATGGGATCGGTAATTTTTCTGTGTTGTTAGAACGAATCACATAACGCCAACCAGTCAGAGCAGCGATGATTCCTGAGAGAGACCAACCAATTAATGTATGTAAATTTAGGACAGGTTGAACTGCTTCATAAGGTTGTGCCAGACCTGCTTCGTATTGACCAAATATTATGGCAATAAAAATAGAAATGGTGGCAAAAAACATATTCCACCAGCTTACTTCATATAAACGAAAATTACGACTGAAATAACCAATAATGTCACATAGGAAGGCAAATAATACCATCGCTATTACGAAGTGGACAACGATGGGATGTATTGTATCTGGATAGGGTAAATTGTGTTCATTTAAAGGTGGTAGATACTCCCACATAGTCTTCTCCTTAAGTAGATTTAGATATGCGTGAAAAAAAAGTTAAATTTTACAAGTTACTTGAGAAAAATATTTTCATTAACTTTTTCTCATAACGTTCTACTTGAATTTAAAGAAGATATCTATTTTTAACAGTATCAATACTCACAATTTTTGGAGAAAAATAAAATATTTTTCTTTAATGGGAGTGAAAAAATTAATGTAGTTAAGGCAACTAAGTCAAAAGTCGCGATTTAAAAGCCAAAAGCAATAAAGCACATAAATAAAGTTAATTTTTTAAGCAGGAATAATGTTTTATTGTTATTGCTTTTGAACTATGATACCAAGCCAATTTTTGCCTATAAATAAACTATTTTTTTGCAATATACAAATAAATCCAGTTGCGACAAATCTTTTTTTGTGATTATAATAGTCTGTTTTTATGTTTGACAGGTTGTCATAATTAAATTAACTATTTTGACTCTAAAAATGTCAACAAATATCAGTATTTTGGGATAGGGAAATCCTGATAATTATATATCTTTTATTTAAAGGCGATAAAACTTGCTTTTAAAGGATTATCAACATCTAAATAAAGGGGGTATATTAATCGGATTTTGGATTAATATCTCTCCACCTCAATGCCATAAAATTTAGCTATTTGACTAAATTTTAGGACTATTATCGAAGTCCATAAGATAATGTAGCTACATATACAGAAAATTTTAACTATAATATAGAACCCATTTGGTATCTATTTAAAAGTAGAGGGGGAGAGGGGGAGAAGGGGAGAAGGGGAGATGGGGAGTGGGGGAGATGGGGAGTGGGGGAGATGGGGTATATTAGATATCTCCCAAAATCCAATCATCCAATCAATTCTTACCCATAAATTATCAATTACTTTTCTCTATGACCTATTTTATGGAGATACCAAATGGCTTCTATATAAGCAAAAGTTAAATTTAACTGCACAAAAACAACAGTATTTTTCAGATAATCATGATCACTTGTCCTCACAAAGTTACCAATAAATCAATAACTACATTCAGGAAAATCAACACATTACCACAAGAAGCTTTAGTAATCATTGACTAATCATTGACCCCCGTGTGGATAATTACCAACAGTTAGTTACAGGAATTTATCCTGAGACAAAAGTGGTGGTGCTAGATCACAGACAAGATGGCATTCAACAAATAACTGCAGCATTGTCAAATGACCAATTTAGCAGTCTGGATCTACTGTCTCACGGTGCTGAGGGTGTTTTGTATGTGGGCAAAACTCCTGTAAGTCGGGAGAATATTCATCTATACAGAACTTTACTACAAGAATGGGGAGTTGCAGAAATTTTGCTTTATTGCGGCTTTGTTGCATGAAAGTAGCGATCGCCTAAATGGAGGTGCGGGTAACGATACTCTTACAGGTGGTGCCAGCATCGATGGTTTCATTTTCAAGACTAACCAAGAGTTTGTCGCTTCTGCAGTGGGTATAGATTTAATCACAGATTTTGACCTACAACAAGACTTGATTTTATTAGACAAAACCACATTCTCGGTGTCAAATCTTAAAAACTTACCCTTGTAAACTTTCCCACACTTCCCACACTCCTCCCCTCCTCCCAGTTGAAAAATTTCACTAAATTCCACCCCACTCTTTTAATATTGGTAAAACAAAAGTTATAGGCGCTCTTTCTTCCACTTTTACCCTTGCTGTTGCTGTCGTTCCAACAGTAAATTTTTGTTGGGGTCCGTCAGAAGAAGACCACTCATAACCGCTAAAAGTTTTTGGGTCGTTTTTCAGTTTAGCGATCGCCTCAATTTTTCCTCCAGTTTCGCCGATAATATTTTCTACTATTTCCCGATTTCCTACTACAACAGTTGCTCCTTCTTTAGTTACAGGAAAATCTGATACAGAAATAATATCACCGATAATACCACCAAATCTTTCTCTTTTTACAGTATCGGGAGTAATCTGAATTTTCATATTTGGTTTAATTTTTTTACCATCTTTTACTGCAAAATAACTCACAGCAACTAATTCATTTGACTTACCAGTAATATTAATTGTACCGAGAGTAGTACCAGGATTTACATACTGTCCGACTGTTGCTTTTATTTCCAGAATACATCCTGCTTGAATACTAATGATTTTACTATTATCAGCAATCTGTTTTTCTAAGTTAGCAATCTCTCGCTCCACTTCAGCTATTTGATTTTGCCGAGTATTAACTGCTTCTAAATTATCTTGCTCTAAACGTTTTCTTTGAGTTTCTAATTCTTGTAAATCTGCTTGTAACTGAGAAATAGTATTCAAATTTTCTAAATATTTTTGTCGTGCTTCTGTTTCTTGAAGTGTGATTTCTTGTAACTGCACTTCTATCTCGTTTATATCATTCAGATTATCTAAATATTGCTCGTCAGTTTCTGTTGTTTGTAAATCTAATTCCTGTAGTTGAGTTTCGATTTCCCTAAGAGTATTGAGGTTATCTAAATATCTCTCCTCCGCTTCTGTTTCTTGTAGTTCTAATTCTTTTAATTCACTTTCTATATTGTTAATATTACTGAGGTTTTGTAAGAATTTTTCCCTAGTCTCAGCCTCCTCTACTTCTAGTTGTTTTAACTCGGCTTTAATTTCAGCAATATTTTGTTGATTTTGTCGATATTCTTGTTCACTTTGTAATAAAGTATCCTGAGAAATAGCACCCTGCTCAAATAACTCCTGACGTTGTTTTAGTCTTTGCTGAAAAACAGGAATTAATTCTTCTGCATCCTGTAAACGTTGTCGCAAACTTTCTCGTTTTTGTTGCAATGCAACTTCAGTTTTATTACGTAACAGTGGGGTTAAAGCTTGAGAATTTTCTAACCGTTGCAAAAGGGTTTGTTTTTTTTGAGCGATCGCTGCTAATTTTTTATCTTTCAACTCAGGAGTAACAGCTTTCGCATCCTGCAAACGTTGTTGTAAACTGCTGCGTTTTTTGGCAATAGCATCTAATTTTTTCTCTTTTAATGTAGGAGTCACCCTCTGAAGATTTTGTAAACGTTGCTGTAAACTTTGGCGTTGTTCCTGAAGTGCTTTTAATGTGTCATTTTGCAGCACTGGTGTTATTACTTGAGTATCTTGCAAACGTTGTTGTAAACTGTCACGTTTGGCTGCTAAAGCTTCTATTTCTAACTCAGTGCGTTGATTTTGAAGTTGTTGAATATTTTTGGTTTGTGTTTGTAACTGAGCTAGTTTATTTTGTTGTAATTCTAACTGTTTTTTTAGCTGAGATGGGTCGATAGTTGCTAATACATAATTTTTGTCTATACACTGCCTATCTTGTATATTTATAGATTCTAATTTTCCAGCGATCGCCGATTGGAATTCGACTATTTGTCGCGGTCTAATTAATACACCTTTCCCACTAACTGTAATCGGAATTTTACCAAAAATACTCCATAATAAACCCAGAATTACTAGAAAACCTAATGTTGCTAACAGTATCCAGTCTTTCGGAGTTACTACTTGCATTAATTGGTCTAGTCTTTCTGGGGAAGATAGCCGTTCTAAAGATTCTTTACGAAATATACGGCGTTGTTTATCAGACATTAATAATTATTGATTATTTGCCCATTATTTTTTATTTATGCTAATTCAATACTACTAGTTAATACCATTTTCATAAAATATTACTATATTGCTTAGTTATAGGTTTTAGGCCGTAGGTGGTAGTTCAACAATTACCTCTCTTGGAAAAGAAGAAGATTGACTAAAAGGAAAATTTTTGCTTATTTCCCCTAAAAAAGGAAGGCTTTAGACCAGAATTTTTCGGTAAATATTCCGATTCCTTTGGGCTGCCAAATTTTACTATAAAAAACCCCCACATAGACAAGGGGATGACTTTTTTCAATTTGGTATAACTCTAGTTAATATTACTCTTATCAGTTAAATTGTGACTTCGTAAAAGTGTTTGTGTCATAGTTGCTAATTTCTGCAAACTAGCTGCTAATTCATCTGCACGTTGTTTATGTTTATGTTTCCGGGTCAAAGCAGCACGAGCTAAATCTTGCCGGTCTTTTTTTAATGCTGCAACTGCTACTTTTTGCCAATTTTTCATTTCATCAACAGCATTTTTATACTGTGGTTGAATATTTTCCCAAGCCACTTTAATATCCGCTAATGCTTGGTCAATCAATTCATTAGTATCTACTTCACTTTTTGCCCCTAGAATAGCTTGTCTAACTGGTTCGGATAATTGGTCAGTATTAAGATTACGAAGTAGGGGGATAAAATTCTGAACTTGCTGACTATAACTAACTCCGGTTATACACCAAGTAGCAAAATGTTCGCAATTGTTAAAAAGAATATTATATTTTCGTTCTCCTAATCTACTTTCTGCTCTTTGAATTACTGTATTAGGAACATATTTAACCGGGTATTTTTTAACATAAATTGTTCTGCCGTCGGTAAAATATTCTTTAGAAGTCCTTTCAATAGTTTCAGTACCTTTGCGATAATGAATGACAGTTCCATCACCATAGTCAATACCATGATGTTCGTAAACACCATCCATATTTAAAAATTCTCTAATAGTATATATTTGGTCTCCTTGTGCCATCTTAATTTTTCCTCAGTTGATTCTGATTATATTTTAAATAAAAAATTGCCCCTACTAGACATCTCCGATAATTAACAGACATCTCTAGAAAATAGGGAAGTAGGGAGTAGGGAGTAAGGGAGTAGGGAGTAGGGAGTAGGGAGTAGGGAGTAGGGAGTAGGGAGAAATAATTGTATTTTTTATTATTGGAGATGTCTAACCTGAAACTATTGTAAAAGAGTTATGAAATTTTAATTTCCAACAGAGGTCTACTTACTAATAAACCTCAAACCTCTAAATTTTTTAGCAAACCTTATTTAAACATTCAACGATGATAATTTTCTCACCCTTAGCCAAACTAACACTGTTAATCCTAACACTAAGATTCCCGCAACACCAGAAATAACCACCGTATCTAAATGACGAATTGCAATAGCTACAAATGCCCAAATAAATACTAAAGTATAAGCAACATCTTGCTTTTGAATATTAATAATTTCTGCAATAATGCCTGCAACTATCAACATAATTACTGTCCATAATTTTGCGATTTCTCCTGTATTATTCCAACCAAAATTATGTAAAGTGCAGGCTACATTGACAATTGTTGCAACACTAATCCAAGCAAAATATACACTTATTGGATGATGCACTAACCATTTATCTTTTCTAGATACTCTTTCATAACTAATCCCTAATTTTAGATATAATCCAATTAAACAGCCAACAATAATGAACATTGCCAAAACTGAAAAAGTAAATAGTTGAAATTGGAATAAAAATATCCAAATAATTTGTGCCGCACTAGCACCTACTAAAAAATATCCCGATTTCCGTAAAATGGGATTCTCTCTTTGGTCTGGGAATACTTGATAAATCCCAAAACTAATTAAACCTAGATAAATTAATCCCCAAATAGCAAAAGCATAACTAGCAGGAATAATTAAAACATCGCCAAAAACCGTATTAGAAATTTCACCAATAGTTTTGCCACTGGGAGGAGCAATATTAACATATATATTTAGAAAAAAAGCAGTTAAAATAGCAATTAAATTAGCCCATTGGCGAATCATATCCGAGGCAGATTTGTTTGTATTAGTTTCCATGATTATCTTTGCATATTATCAACAAAAATTATAACTTAGCCCGGAAGTTGCTATCTTTACAACTAACCGGGCTATTTCATCAGACAGACTATAAATCTTAATATTATTATAACATTTATTTCTAATATAACGTTTTTCAGAAATAGTGAAGTACAGCCTTTCTTTTCTTCCCTATTGCTGAGAAACACAGAATTTGTACCTTTCCAGTACAAGAATTGCGCTTGATAAACTCAGGAATATAGAAACAAATAAATAATTTTTACTGCTCCACCGCTCCACCTAAAAGCTAATACCTACCACCTAAAACCAATAAATTCTGCACCTCACACTTATTGAAAAGTGCTATATTTTCAGAATCAATCTTTAATCACTTCTAACCCACAAGCTTCTGCTAGTTGCTGTGCCATAGTTTTGTAACTACGAGGTGGGGTGCGAGTATCGAGGTCTAACCTAAAACCCTCTACTACACGCTGAATTAACTTCGAGCGCCACATAGCTTCTATTTCATAGTCAGAGCTTAAGCTACCTCCAGATAAAGCAGCCATTAACTTATCTAATATTTGAAATTGTCCCAATAAAATTGCTGCTTTAGTATCATCATCAGAATCAATATCAAGAGCATCTAACTGTCTACTAACTCGATTCCATTCAGTATCAATTATTTTTATTAAGACAGCAGCAAGTTTAGCATCCCGTTGCTGTTTTAAGATTTCAAATTTATCATTGGTCATAATTATTGCCTCCTGAATATATGGCTATATGCCATTAGATTGTAAATATCATATTAATCTAGTCTATGCCCATAAATATAATCTTAAATTTTGGGTAATTTTGGTGATGCCTATGGCCTATATGTTTTGATTTCAAGTAGTAGTCAATAAATAATAGCTTATATTTACAGATTTCACAAATTCTTGATTATTAGACTAGAAAAGAAAAATCTTAAAATCTCATTAAAAATAAAACTAAAGATTTATTTTCTTTTTGATTTATTTGTTTCTGATTCCTGCTTTAAAAACCATTTCCAATCAGAATAAATGATGCCCAATAATCAGGATGTTCTAATTCTGCAACTATTTCTGAAGCAAACTGATTTTTCTGTTCTGTTTGTTTTTTGAAAGCTTCTAATTCTTTCCCCTCGTATTTACCAGTAACCAAAGAAATTTGCCCTCGTCGTAATGCTTCCGTTTTTGTTACTTTCCTTGTTTCCAACCATTGATAAAAACCATTCATCAAAATTTGTGTACCACCATCATCCACACAAAGATGCGACAGTTGCTTTCGCCCCAACCTCCTGCATCAAATACCCAAAAGCAAAAATTTTCTCCCTATTCCCCAACTTCGCACCAACTGTGGTTTGACACGCACTTAAAACGACTAAATCGACATTCTTTAAAAACCAACTATCGCCCACTTCTCGCAAAAAGCACTGAAATATTGACTACTACGAAATAGTTGGTTGGCTGTTTGGAAGAGGCGATCAGCTTTAGTTTTTTTTAGATGTGGCTGTTTCTGGGGTAGGGTTTCGTGCTAAATACCTGCTTTAGGATAGATAGTTGGATGATTATCTAGTGCTGCTGTTTGTAACTTTTCAGTTAGAGTAGAACTAGCTTCTATTGTTTGTATCCAAGCAAATGTAATTACGTTTCTACTGTGATCGAAAAGGATCAAAATTTATTCATTTTTTGATTTATACATTATCATATTCTTGGTTTTTTGTCAAAACACAATTATTGTATTTTTGATATTAGAAAAATCTTTGACAAAAAATTGATAATAATTGTTAAAAATCATATATTTTTTCAGAAAGTTCCTACAGAAACTTAGTATTATTCTATATTAATTAGTATCATGTATAGGGCTGCAAATGACTATAGTCAAGAATCGAGATTTGAAGCTACTATTGACGACTTAAATTGTTATAGTATAAGGAAGAATAATTATTAATATTCTATTGCCTCAGCTATGCGATAACTTCTCACACTAACAGCAAGTGCTATAACTAAAAAATCTGAATAAGTTAGATTAATCCCAGAATTTTTAAAACACCAATGACTGAACTAAGACAAAATTTAATTACGAGAGATTGGGTTATTATTGCCACAGAAAGAGCCAAAAGACCTGATAATTTTGCTAAACCCGAAAAATCGGAAATTGTCATCCCATCATATCAACCAGATTGCCCATTTTGTCTTGGGAATGAACACCTTACAGGACCAGAATCATTCCGACTCAAAGATAAAAATAGTTGGAGAGTTAGGGCAGTACCTAATAAATTTCCTGCTCTCGCTCCAGAAGGAGAAAAAATCAGAAAAATAGATAAAAGTTTTCGCTCAATGGCAGGAGTTGGATTCCATGAAGTCGTTATCGAAAACCCACTCCATAATGTCACAATTCCACTTCTAGACATTAAAGATATAGTCAATATTTTCAGAGTTTATCGTCTCCGATATTCACAAATAAAACAAGATAAACGAATTCAAACTATCCTAATTTTTAAGAACCATGGAAAAGCTGCAGGTACATCATTAGAACATCCTCACTCTCAATTAGTAGCCACACCAATTGTACCCTATCAATTACGGATTAGGATACAAGAAGCAATGCGATATTTTGATGATACTGGAGAATGTATATTTTGCCGAACTTTAGCAGATGAATTAGCGGCTGAAAAAAGAATAATTTATGCTAGTAAACATTTTGTTTCATTTGTTCCTTATGCTGCACTTTCTCCATTTCATACTTGGATTTTCCCCCGGCGTCATGCGTCATCTTTTGTAGAAATTACTGAGTCAGAAATGCTAGATTTAGCTGATAATTTAAAAACGGTTTTAGCTAAACTTTATTATGGATTAAATAACCCTGATTATAATTATATTATTCGTTCAATTCCTACGGATGAACAACGGACAGATTATTTTCATTGGTACTTAGCAGTTGTTCCCAGAGTTTCCCTGGCTGCTGGATTTGAAATGGGAAGTGGAATGTTTATTAATACAACTGTACCAGAAGAAAATGCTGAGTTTTTACGCTCTGTGGAGATTCCTATTAGTTAAGAAAAAGATGAAAATAAATTTCCCTAAGTTTTTTCTGATAATAACTGATTAACCTGAGTATGATAATCTATCTGAAATAAAATTCTGGTAAAGGAATCTGATAATGACAAAATTACGAGTAGGTTTATTATTCGGTGGTTGCTCAGGCGAACATGAAGTATCAATTCGTTCCGCCAAAGCGATCGCTACTGCCTTAACTAAGGGTGAAAATACAGACAAATATGAATTGATGCCAATTTATATTCAAAAAGATGGGCGTTGGCAACCTAGTGATTTTTCAGAAAAAGTTCTGGATTCTGGCAACCTGCCATCATTACCACTAACAGATGAAAGTCATCATAATTCTGATTCATCTCAGATTCAACAAACCTCTTCTAACCTCTGGCAAACTCACCCCCAAGCAGCAGATGTAAATGTGTGGTTTCCTGTTCTCCACGGTCCGAATGGGGAAGACGGAACTATACAAGGTTTACTGAAGTTAATGCAGGTTCCATTTGTGGGTTCTGGGGTTTTGGGTTCAGCAATGGGTATGGATAAAATAGCGATGAAAATGGCTTTTGATCATGTAGGGTTGCCCCAGGTCAAATATCAGGCAGTGACGCGAGCGCAAATTTGGTCTAATCCTTGTATTTTCCCTAAGTTGTGTGATGATATTGAAGCCGCTTTAGGATATCCCTGTTTTGTTAAACCTGCTAATTTAGGCTCATCAGTAGGTATTGCCAAGGTGCGGTCGCGCTCGGAATTGGAAACTGCCTTAGATAATGCTGCCAGTTATGACCGTCGAATTATTGTGGAAGCTGGTGTCGAGGCGAGGGAATTAGAATGTGCTGTTTTGGGTAATGATATGCCAAAAGCTTCCGTAGTTGGTGAAATTACTTTTGATAGTGATTTTTATGATTATGAAACCAAGTATACTGAAGGAAAAGCAGATTTATTTATTCCCGCGCAAGTTAGTCAAGCGATCGCCTCTCAAATTCAGGAAATGGCAACCCAAGCATTTTTAGCGGTGGATGCAGCAGGTTTAGCGAGGGTAGATTTTTTCTATGTAGAGAAAACAGGAGAAATTTTGATAAATGAAATTAATACCATGCCTGGTTTTACTGCCACCAGTATGTATCCGATGCTCTGGGAAGCTAGCGGAATTCCTTTTTCTGAATTAGTAGACTGTTTGATTCAGTTAGCATTAGAAAGACATTCTCAGTAACTAACAATTTTCTGCTTACTAGACCGTTTCATCTAAAAATAGTGCATTAGGGATTTAAACTCTTTAGGGGCGGGTTGCACCATTAAGTTAAGGAGTTTTCACAGATTATCAGATAAACCCGCCCCCAATGATATTATAACCCAGCGTCTAGCGGGGCGGGTTTATATAAATCTGAGAGTAAGCATGAAAATTTCTGCTGATTTTTCGGGAACCGTAACCCGCCCCTACTATTGCAGCATTTAAGGTGAAACAGTTAGTTGTGTCAGTCTAGTAGGTTTTTGATAATTTCTATTTTTGTCTAGAATAGCGCGATCGATCCTTTTGTTAAACATAGATTCTATCTAGTAAAAAGGAGTGATCTTGCTTTTTTCACCTATCCTTAACCAAAAAATCAAGGTATAAAGCCTCTCCATTCATGGAGAAAAAAGAAAAAAAATTCCTTGATCCCCCATCCTCTTCTTGATAAGAATACGATCCCCCTAAATCCCCCTTAAAAAGGGGGACTTTGAAGTTCCCCCCTTCTTAAGGGGGGTTAGGGGGGATCTAATATCTGTACCTCACAGCTTAAAAAATTGCTATAATTATTAATTGTTAATTATTAATTATTCAATCTTCCTCATCAAAGACTGGCGGCCAAAGTTCGGAAATGGATATTTCCCAACCAGGGAATAGTTCAGGAATGATCAATATGTCATCCCCTGCGAGTTCAATGGGTTCTCCTGTGGGGCGATAAATTATTAATGTTTCTTCATCAGGATCGATTAATATTGCGACTTGTACCCCCAGTTCAATATATTTTAGGAGTTTCTTTTTCAGAGGGGGAACTCTATCGCTTTGAGACTTGATTTCTACTGCTAGATCGGGTACCATTTCTGCAAAATAACGGATGCTTCGTGGCAAGCGATCGGCTTTGACAAAAGAAACATCTGGTGCTTTGAGATTGCTATCAGGTAAAATAAAACCACCCGCAGAGTCAAATACTCGCCCTAGACGACGAGGGTTTATCCAAGCATAAAGAGAAGAAATTAAGCGAACTCCTACTTCGCTCGAAACGATATCTGACGGCCCCATAATTGATATTTTTCCACCTTCTAATTCTAATTGATAATCTAAACCTGCTTCGTTGAATAGCGTTTGTACTATTTCTAAGTCTTTGATGGTGACATCCGACATACTTCCTCTGAGTTATATGATGATAGGTTGATTTGTATTTTAGCAGAAAATGCTACATATTGAAGTCACGCACCAAGTGACTATCCTGAATTTGCCCGCTTCTTAGTTGAGGAAGGTATTGATTCCTTATATTGAAGTCAGGTATGATATAATTTCTTGAGTTTGCATCCTGATATAAAATCCGGCTAATTAGTATAGCCAAGTCATTGCGACTGGAACGGAGTGGAAGGAAGCAATCTCAGGGATTTAGGAGATTGCGTCGCTGTTGCTTGCTATCGCAAAGCTGCGCTAATGCAATGACGACTATTTAATCGGACATGATATAACTCATTGTTGAAGACTCTCAAACTACCTATTTACACACACCCCTAAAATCTAAATGTAACACCAATATAAGGACCGTGTTGAAACTGATCTAAACCAAACTGATCGTCACTTGTTTTATAGTCAATGCTATAAACTTCATATCCCAACTTGAGAGAAGTATCACCAGAAAACACCCAGTCAAAACCAGTTAATATTCGCCAAGTTGTCGATAGATCATCAATGCCAAATCCTGAAATATCTCCTCTGGTACCTATAGCAAACTTCGGTGAAATTTGATACCTAAAACGGGCACTCAACAATGGCTCAACCCAGGTTTCATCTTGACCCAAATCTCTCTCAACATTTACAGTACGAAACGGCCCAGACCTTTCAGTATTCAAGTCTACTCTTTGTTCTAAATACTGAAGTCGCACCCCTGCAATAATATCGAAGTACCCATCCGGAAGACCTGCTTGACTCACTTTATCATCGTCATCACCATCATCAATTTCTGTCCGGTAGGCAAATGCTAAATCAAAAACTGCCTGGTCATACTCTACATCTACCTCAATTTGCAAATCTACGAGTCCTCTGGGACCGCTGATAATATCTTCCCCATCATCACCAAGCTTTAAATATATACCTTCAAAAATGATGCCAAATTTGTTTTTATACCAGGCTTCAAAACGACCAGAGGCTGCAAATGTGAGGATTTCCAGAATCTCACCTAAATCCATATTAATATCAGCGGTTACTCCTTCAACTGTGCTATCACCATCAACATTTAATGGCACAAAAGCAAAGGGGGTCAACTCAAACTTCCAGGCACGTTCTTCGGGTTCATTCTCTGTTACATCTGACTCAACAATTTCTTCTTGAGCAACAATTTGTGAACCAAGGGATGCTGCATTAGTTACAGGATTTGTTATTTCTGGCTCGGAAATACTTGAATTACTGAAAACAACTGTAGAGGTTTTGTCTTCAGTTAAGTCCTCAAATAATACAAAGGTTGAACTGTTAACAACTGCTGTTTTGAAGAAGGCAGTAAATTGATAGTTTGGCTCTATGTACGGATCTACTCTCTCAATTGAAGAGACTGTAGCACTGTCTTCTAATTTTCTACTGAGATTTAAGACTTCCTGCTGACAACTTCCATCATTTGTAGGCAGCAAATTTTTACATAAAGAATGATAGTATTCTTTACTAGGCTTGTTCAGTTCAGGAGTTCGATATAACTGACTCAAGGTGGTTGATGCGCTTTCAAATACATCTGCCTTGACAAAATTATTACTTCCAGAACTATCGACAGTATTGTTCTTCAGATTCTCAAGTTGATAAAAAGAGACATTCTGAGAAAAAGATGGAACTTTTGAGTCAATAAATTTGTCTTTAGAGAGTTTAACTACATGAGTATCAAATACCTTATTTTGAGCGATCGCTTTGGCAGAAGTAATAGAAGTAATAGTTGATAAAGCTATCACAAAGCTAGAAGTTTTTATTAGGGTTCGATTCAGCATCTTTAAATAATTTAATTATAAATAAAATAAACAGGACTTAGGCATAACCGCTGTGTCTAGTAGAGGCGATTGGCCAATCGCCCCTACAGATGGTGTATATTTTCATATTTTCCGTAAGTCCTGATAAATACATAAGAAGTGTCTAACTGTGTGAATTTTAACCTTGAATTAGTATTAAAATTTTTCTGCCAGGCTTCTTGAGGTGTAGCATATCATTAAAAATTCATTTTTTCGTGAAAAAGAACTTTAATTGGAAAAATGTCCATTGAACTTGATATCAAGACTATTATCAGTAGCTATACTCAGTTAACGTTATTTATTCTCATGCTTTCCATTGGGCTTTCCCAGAGTTTCACAAATCTGTCACTGCTTTGGAGATGTCCTGGATTACTAACCCGATGCTTAATTGCTTCCTATATATTAGTACCTATTTCTGCTATGGTTATTGACCAGGTACTTCCTATGGATTTTTCGGTGAAAGCTGGTTTGGCAATGATGGCTATTTGCCCAGGTGCCCCGATGATTTATCGTAAGTCGTTGAAGGGACGAGCTTTACCTAATTTAGCAGGGAGTTTTCAGGTCACTACAGCACTCTTAGCAGTAATAGCTGTACCACTTTGGCTGAACATTTTTTCCACAATTTATCCTAATGAAGCAACTATTGACCCCTCTGTAATCTTGAAGCAGGTAGCCACTGCTCAACTTATTCCCATTGCTATAGGATTAGGAATTAGAGAAATGTTACCCGAACTAGCAGATGATTGGGATCAGCCTGTATTTAAGCTAGGAAGTTTCTTGTTACTGGGTCTTGTATTTGTAATTTTAATTGTAGCACTTCCCAAGGTATTAACTGCAGGGGTTGTGCCTGTTATTGGAGCTGTTTTATTTGCAACTGCCTGTCTATTAATTGGTCATTTCTTAGGAGGGCCAGCTCCAGAAAGCCGACTAACTATTGCAGTCGCTAATAGCACCCGGAATGCAGGTTTAGCCCTAGCCATTGCCAATGAAAATTTTCAAGATTCAGGAATTTTAGGGGCTATTGTCACCTACGCCTTATTATCATTTGTCTCTGGCAGTATTTACTCCAATCTTTATCAGAAAAAGTTAGCGCGACAAGAAGTACAAGAGAACTAAAAATGGTAGAACAACAACCTAAATATAAAGTTAGCGCGACAAGAAGTACAGGAGAGCTGAAAATGCTAGAACAACAACCGAAATACAGTCACCAATAAGCAAACAAAAAATTTTGATTGTAGTTGTGCTTTAGCACCATAAAATCAGCAGTAAAGTAATTCAGAAATCATTAATGGAGGATAACTAATGACTAGCCCAACACCTGGGTACAATCATCCTATTCCAGAAAAAATTATGACCCCCGACGAGGTGCAAACCCGAATCGGTACTCTCAGGTTCTTTGATGGAAGACCCGATGCTGAAACAGTTCAAGCCTGCTACGACAACCTGGATTTTCTGCGGGGAGTTGAAACCTTTCTCAACGGAATTCCTGCCACATCCCTTGAAGGAATGCGACGCGGTATGGTTGGGATGGGTGCAACGAAGTCAAATCAGTGTCTGATTTTTGACCACCTGATGGATTCCGATCCCCTATTCCTTACAGGTAATACTGATACGGTCTACACTTCAGTAATATTGAATCTTCTTGAAGATGGCCCAACTGTTGTTGAGATTCCGGTTGGATGTGGTCCTGGCACTGTGAATGATGCCTTCTTCAGGTTTGTAACAGATATGGGTATTCCTGGCCCAGATCAAGGTCAAGGTGGTAAATATCTGATTTTACCTCCAGATTATGAGGGCGACCTAAATCTACCAGAAGGTGGTATGGAAGCTCAAGTTAATGGTGAAACTTTCTTTGTTTCCCAGTCCACCAGCTATGTCAATTGGTTAATTCTTCGAGGTTTTTTGGTGGATGGAAAACCCGACGCCTCCACTGCCATGTTTAAGGGAGGTCTAAAGGTCTATTCACTATCCCAAGCCAATAATCCCCCGGCAATGGAGTTCATCAGTGGATCAAATACTTTCTTCAACACTATTCATGCGAATCAGTATGATTTCTATGAGGAACTGCATACAGTGATTAACCGTGAGCCTATTTCCATGCTCGACCCTGAACTGCGGGGTTTGTTTGCCTCTATTGGTATTCAGAAAGGAAAACCTTTTGCACCGGATGAACGCCTAAAAGCCATACTCATAGAAGCTGTTGCAGTCGGTAATGCTACAGCCCGATCCTTGGTTTTCCAATCTCGTTTGGAAGGCAGCTACTTGTACGAAAATAGCGGTTGGCTTGCAGCTTTTGTCGGTGGGGACTATCAGTTCTTGAAGGATGAAGGTGACGGAGGTCGCTTCCTGGATGCAAGAACACTCTTCTTCTATGTAGCAACGGTTAATACTCCCGCAATGGCAGTAAAGATGGTTGGTAAGGGATCGCAATATGCCTTCAACACCACGGACAAAAATGGCAACTATCTTGATGGCAGCAAGAGTTATAAACTGAATATTCCTCAAGATGTTCCAGCCCAGGATTTCTGGTCAGTAGTTGTTTATGATCCACAAACCCGTTCGCAGCTACAAACGAGTCAGGAATTCCCCAGTAAGAATAATAAGAAAACTGAATTGCTGACGAATGATGACGGCTCAGTTGATCTGTACTTCGGACCTCAAGCACCAGCAGGCAAAGAACAAAATTGGATTGAGACAGTTCCCGGTAAAGGCTGGTTCGTTATTCTGCGTTTGTACGGACCATTAGAACCTTGGTTTGATAAAACCTGGAAACCTGGAGAGTTTGAATTGATAGCATAGTTTGAGGTCCAGTAGGGTGCGTTAGACGGCTTTAAATTCAGATTATGAAAGGGATTTAGCAATCGGTCGTAACGCACCATTTTAGATGTATCAATCCAGTACGTTAGCAAAGCTTAACCCATTGTTTTCGAGGCATAACTCATCCCACGATTACTTGGTCTATAGATAATTTTTGAATTATATAGTGGTGCGTTACGGCTAGCGCCTAACACACCCTACTGGACTGACACAGCTAAAATAGTGCATTAGGCGTAGGTTGGGTTGAGGAACGAAACCCAACAAAAGCTTGCTCATGTTGGGTTTCACTGTCGTACTGCTACGCAGAAGCAAGCTACAACCCAACCTACATTTTTAGGCGTTTCGGTCTACTACTGCACTTAAATCAGCACTTTAAACGTAAAAAAACTGTTGAACCTATTGTCTCAAATAGACATCTGGTGAAAATTGAAAATAAAATCAATTCTCCCATGCGAAATTATCTATTCTTTCTTCCTATTCCCTGTTCCCTGTTCTCTGTTCCCTAGTCAAACTATTGTTATACAAAAACCAAAAAAGATTAATTTCAATTATTTTAGAGGAGTGTTCAGTTATGGAATGGTTACATTATCTTGAAAATGGTTTAGCCGAGGTAGTCTCTTTCGGGAAATTCTGTTTAGAGGCAATCTCAGTTTTTTGTGTCTTTATCGGACTGTTCAAGACTATACAACTTGCTCTTAAACTCAATCGTATCTATGCTGATGAATTTCGATTTATTCTGGTTCGGATTCGCTTTGGTACATGGTTAGGTTTGGCACTAGAATTTCAACTGGGAGCTGATATTTTAGCCACAACAATTACACCAACTACAAATGCAATTATTCGACTAGCTGCGATCGCTTTAATCCGAACTTTTTTAAACTATTTCCTCAATCAAGAATTAGAAAAGGAAGCAGAAATGAAAAAAGAAGCGGAACGAGAAAATGCAAATCAATTATGAATCTAGAATAATGAATGATATCATGTCCGAATAATTAGTGATAAAACAATATTCTCCTTTTTATACTTTCTTTCTCCCCTCTTTGCTCCTGACTCCTGAGTCCTGACTCCTCCCTTCTTATTTATAACTATTCAACCGGACATGATATAAAAGGTTTATTGAGGTGAGTACAAAAATATTCGTTTTTCTTTCTAGTTATCCAAATTTCATAATTCATCATAGGAGATTCCACAACCATGCAAGAAAATCCAACTCCCAAAATTAATCCCCAAGCTGAACTCGCCAAAGAACGCAACCGCGCCGCTGCTGAACGAACATTAATGGCTTGGATTCGGACTTGTTTATCACTGATTAGTTTTGGCTTCGGGATTGATTCTATTGTCAGTGCAATTTTAAGCTTTCAAGATGTCGCGCAACGGGTTAATCCCGTTCGTTTTTCCCGTACTTTGGGTCTAGCTTTTATTGCATTAGGAACCTATGCAATGATTACTGCACTGATCGAACACAAGCAAGAGTTACAACATATTCAAAGTCATGGGGATTACATTTACAAACCTCGTCGTTCACTTGGATTAACAGTTGGAACAGGTTTAGTAGTGATTGGGGTTGTTGCATTTGTGTCAATTATTGTCAGAAGTTTTTGACTAAAGGTAATTAATTAAAGCAAAATAGCAATAGATGCACCTAAACCAAATAATACAATAGCAATACTAACTGTTAGATTTAATGAACCAGTTGGCTTAGTAATGTAGTCTTCTACTTCTATTGATTTAACTTCAATATGATATTGAATCATTGCTAATACCAGTAAACCAATTCCTAATCCAATTAAACTGAGTCCGAGAATATGAGCAAACTTCATTATCAAAGTCCAATTATCTTGGGAAAAGCTTTTCCGTAAGGCAGCAAAAATCTCATCGAATGCAATGCCAAAACCAATCAGGGCAATACTGTTTTGAATCCAAGAGGTGAGTGTTCGTTCAGCAGCAGCACGATTCCGTTCTTTAGCAAGTTCATTTGTGATTCCAGTTGGTTTTGGCAACATATTCAGGTAATCCTTGATAGTAATAGTTAAGTATAATTGTAGAATTATATGGAATTAAACCACCCGATTTTAGCTAATAGCTGATAGCTTGTTAAAAATTGATAGACCACAACAAGACTCGATTATTACCAGAATCAGCAATCACAACAGTATTGCCACAAACAGAAATCCCATAAGGCCAACATAAACTTTGCCGAGTCGGATGCAAACTCAAAGCATTTTCCGCCTTACTCTGAAAATCAGACTGACCAGTTAATCCTATCGCAGGAGTTCCCATCCGCACAACATCCTGCCAACCTAACAACCGAGAATTAGCAGTATCAGCAACAATTAACCATTCCCCAACCGCAGCTACACCATAAGGCATACTCAAACTCACAGCAGAAGGAAAATAAACCCCCTGATTTAACTGTACCGCATCAAATTGAGATTGACCAAGAACCACAGCACAAGGCTGATTATTCTCAGTGGGAATGCCATCCCAAATCATCACCCGGTTATTACCAGCATCCGTCACCACCAAGCGTTCGCCCCAAAAAGTAATCGCGTGAGGCCAACGCATACTCGCCGCTGTAGGTTCACCCCCACCATTTTCATCGCGAAAATTCATATCCGCTTGTCCTAACACCAGATCGGCGGGTTGCCCGTTGACTTCTGGCAACTGGTTCCACATTAATACCCGACGGTTGCCAGTATCCGCTACCCAGAGTTTTCCTTGATGATAGAGAACCCCATAGGGCCAGTGCATTTGATTGGCAGCAGTTTCGACGTTACCTCGGTTAGGTTGATTTTGATCAAAATCTGCCTGTCCCAAAACGATATCAGCAGGAACGTTATTATCTTCCGGCAAATGTTTCCAAATCAACACCCGATGATTCCAAGCATCCGCCACTGCTAACCCTTCCCCACAAGCACAAATACCCGTAGGAACGCTAACGCTTGCAGCATTAGGAGTACCGTTTGCGTTTTGCCCCTCTTGAGAAAGGTCTGGTTGCCCGATAACCCAATCTGCCGGTTGCGCCTCAGTTTCTGGCCGTTGTCGCCATCCCAATAATCGATGATGTCCGGTATCAGCTATCCAGAGGGGGCCTGTTTCGGAGATGAGGCAAGCTCCGCGGGGTCCAAACATTGTATTTGCACTGGGAGTAAGTGGTATGACTAAAGAATCAGAGTCAGGTGCGCCCAGGATGATTTCTGCTCCCTTGGGGTTGAGTATTTTTGAGAATGACTGGGGTTGTTTTTCTGGGTTTTGATTGTTTATGTTAATATTAGTTTTCATTTAATATCGTTCTATATACCAACCAGGAATTCCATAATTCCATCCTTGAGTATCTGCAAAATATTCATTCCTTTTTAATTCTTCATTATTAGACCAAGTTTTGGCAGATTTTAAGTGATAGTTAAGTTGTTGTTTTGGCGTTGGATTTTGTGTGGTATTTAATCGGGGGTTTTTGTCTTTTTCGCTCATTTTCTGTTTCCAAATCCTTAGCTCCATCTTAACCCACAGTATTAAATTGATAAATGCCGACGACAATTAATGAAAGTTTTAGCAAGATAACTTTATATTTCTTTACTAAAATCAATATGAGTCTACATAGTTTTATACTCCAAGGTATCATCCAATACTACTGGCCAAGCTTTTTGATTTTTTAATTGTGGCTATTTTTAATCTAAGTTTGAGCTTTAATATCAATAAATAAAAACATATACAACGCCTAATATATAATAGCAGAATCAGCAATAATTTATGGTAATTTTTATAGCTAAATAATCATTTTTTTGATTTAAAAATAGATTAAGAAAACACTTGATAGAGTTTCTCACAGTCTTGAGGTACATTTATCTTTTGTCTTTTTATTTAGTTCCTATTTCCTGTTGCCTCAAACCGAAAATTTTGTACCTCACAAGCATAGGGACTGCTATATATGAAGTATGAATTTTGCCATATATTTCATACTTTTAGCTGATTGATATTTAATCAAATTGATTGACAATAAAAGTTTTATTTTATCTGATAACTCACAGTCTGACTTGATTGGAAAAAAATCTGACATTTATGCCGAATAGATATTCATAGATTTGTATTATATATATATTCTAGCCATAGTTTCGGCAATACTATTAATCCCCAACACATTGGCCAAAACTACTGTTTTTACATGGATATTAGACAAAAGGTTATATTACATCCGGATAATTAACTATCAAAAAACCTGTGTCTAAAAAAATTTATCTTTTCCTTCTGGCCTCCGCCTTATAACTTTCCTCTAGACAAGTGTAACTATTCAACCCGATATAATATTGTAGCCTAGTGGATAAATTAGTTTGATCTATAAAACCTTAAGAGAGTGTTTGTAAACTAAAGATTAAGACGGCAAGAGGGCTTGATGTTCCGTGGGTTACGGCGTAGTGCGGGCCGGAATGCCCGCAACGACTTTGGAAAAGATTCATAGTTATTGTCGCCTCACCCTCCCCACCCTACGCCTGGATTTAATATTCCTTTTACAAACAGTATCTAAAACCTTAACAAGATATACTCAATAAGATATTTAGATTTCATACTTTTAACTGATCTTTAAAAAAAATCATTGACAATCAAGTTTTGAGTTTGTAAGATAGCTAGTAATATTACTTTGATCGATTTGAGAAAGAATGTTAAATTTATTACGGACAAATATTGCTAGGTTTCTATTATCTAATATTGCGATAGTTTCAGGAATACTATCAATTCCCAGCACATCGGCAGAAGCTGCCGTTTTTAAACTGACATTAGACGGATTAGAAGGTAGTGGAACAATTGGTTTTCACGATAACAGCATAACAGGGTATGACCAAGAAAATGTTAAAGTGTCTGATCTGATCGATGGCTATTTTGAATGGAATTTTATCAAAAATGAAGTTCAAAAAACTGTCTACGATCCAATTCAAGATAAGTCTGAGATAACTAAAGTTAACGTAGAATTAGATAGTGCAGGGGATTTTACAAATATCTATGAGGAACCATTTCAAGAAGCATCCGAACAAGCATTTCAAGAAGCATCATTGATTTTTGAAAATGGGGAATTGGTCGGAATTGATAATTATAATCTATCTCTAGAAATTGGTGGATATATCAGGTCCGAAACAGTATTTACATTAGATCAAAATTCTGGAGAAATTGACTACTTTAATCGCTCATTCCGTGGAAATATGCTTGAAGAAACTATACAATTCAATGTTTCTAACTTGCAACAAAACTTTTCAACTATTGTTCCTCTAGAAAATCCTAATCCTCCAGTAGAACCAGAAATAGAAGTCAGTGTTTTTAACTTGCAACAAAACTTTTCAACTATTGTTCCTCTAGAAAATCCTAATCCTCCAGTAGAACCAGAACAGGTTCCTGAACCAAATATATTATTGGGTTTATCTGTGTTAGGATTAGGTTTTCTATTGAAGAAAAAAAGCTCTCCCAAAACTATTGGATAAATGATGCTAAATCTTTATTATATTTCGGGAGAACTTGAGAAAAAATTTAGCTCAAAGATGATGCTAAAGATATTGATTTGAACCAGGAAATCGCAAAACTAATATCAAGAAACCTACACCTTAATCTCTAGATTAAGTGTAGGATTTTTGCTTCTCTAATGAATGACTCGCCCCTCTTTAAAAATGGTTTGTTTACTAGAGTGTGTCATCAAACGCTCTAATAAAGTAGCGCTCGCTTCATTTAACCCAATCAAATTCACCTTAATACCCCGTCTCCGAAAACGCAGTACAACTTTATCCACTGCATCTACAGCCGACTGATCCCATAGATGAGCATGAGTTAAATCAATAGTAACAGAATCTAAATGTTCCCGGAAATCAAATGCGTTCAGAAAGTTCTCAACAGAAACAAAGAAAATTTGACCATTAACACTGTAAATACGATTGAGACTATTATCCTGTAAGTGGGAGTCAACAAAAATCAGTGCAGCAATTTTACGACTGAAGAAAATTGCACTCAGCGCCACCCCGACAATTACTCCTATTGCTAAATTATGAGTTAAGACTGTAATTAGTACAGTTGTAATCATCACCGCAGTTTCATTCTTGGGGACTCGACGAATATTGGTAATAGAACTCCAGTGAAACGTACTAATAGATACCATAATCATTACTGCTACCAATGCTGCCATCGGGATACGCGCCACCCAGTCATTCAGCAGAATAATACAAACAAACAGAAAAATACCTGCACTCAGAGAGGATAGTCGTGTCCGCCCACCGGAGCCAATATTAATCATAGACTGACCAATCATCGCACATCCAGCCATTCCACCAAAACATCCAGCGACAATATTGGCAACTCCTTGACCTACTGCTTCTTGGTTTTTATCACTTGAGGTATCGGTGAGGTCATCGATGACATTAGCTGTTAAAAATGATTCTAGTAACCCCACTAGAGACAATGCTAAAGCATAAGGCAGAATTATATTAAGGGTTTCAAAGTTTAGTGGTACAATTGGCAAAACAAAACTAGGCAAGGTGTTAGGTAATGTTCCCATATCTCCGACAGTGGGAACATCTAAGCCAGTGGCGATCGCAAATACCGTCAGTACAACAATAGCAACTAAAGGAGAAGGTATGAGTCTAGTGATCCGGGGCAAACCGTAAATAATGCCTAATCCCACTGCTACCATTGCGTATACCCAAATAGAAGCATCCTTAAACTGAGTCAGTTGAGCATTAAAAATTAATATTGCCAGAGCATTGACAAATCCAAGCATTACCGCCCTGGGTACAAATCGCATTTGATTTCCCAGCTTAATCCATCCCAAGAAAATCTGCAAGATACCTGTAAGAATAGTCGTTGCTAACAAATAATTTAAACCATAGTCTCTCACCAAAGTTGTCATTAGCAAAGCCATAGCACCAGTTGCTGCGGAAATCATTCCAGGTCGCCCACCTAAAAATGCTGTCACAATGGCAATGCAAAATGAAGCATACAGCCCTACTTTCGGATCTACACCAGCTATAATAGAAAAACCAATGGCTTCAGGGATTAAGGCTAAAGCCACGACAGCGCCTGCTAATAAATCTTTTTGAATGTTGGAAAACCAGGCTTGTTTCGTTAATACATTATATTTCATTTTCTTGCAATTTCTAGCATAAGAAGGGTGCGATCCTAAGAACTTGAAAATTCAAAGGACTGCAATAACATTTTTATGATATATCTATAGATATTAGATAAAGTAATCAAAATAAACAGATTTATGGGAGAGTATTTGCTAGGCGCGGCTGGAAGGTAGAAAAAATGTTACATAGTATTCCAGGTTAATCAACTAAAGTAATAGCAGTTGACAAAATAGTTTTGCAAGTTCTAAGTATTTGATTAAATCAGGGGTAAGCATTTCCTCCAGAATGCTGCGAAACAGCGGTCACCTAAAGCTATTCGCTATTGCTTTTGGTTTTATATAAAAGCTTTATTCATTGAGCCATAATTAAAATTTACGACAAAAGCTGGTTCATTTTACCTTAAAGTTTATATTCATTGAAACCCCATTCTTAAATTCTTAAGAGGATGTTTTAAAAGTATGAATTTTGATTTAGATCCCCCTAGCCCCCTTTGAAAAGGGGGGGATACAAGGGAAAGTCCCGCTTATTAAGGGGGATTTAGGGGGAGCAGTGACTTATCAAACAACCTCTAAGCGTCTGGTCTTATTGCTGAGAGCTGACAGCTAATATGAGATTTGGGAGTTTACTATAAATTAAGAAAAGAATTAAATAACAATCTTCTAAAACCGAGAAATTAGAGGTGAATTTTTTGATAGTTAGACAGAAGTACGGAAAATTCACCTCCATCTCTCCAAACCACCGAACTTAACAACAACTAAACCTCAGCTATATTAAAAACAACAAACAAATTAAATATCTATAAAACCAGAATTTAGGAGGTAACAACTATGGCT
>JAAUYJ010185336.1_pt1 | contig 24881 bp, 15 predicted proteins | sample 7278031 | NCBI WGS metagenome assembly JAAUYJ01 (sample SAMN14350222, study PRJNA611818) | marine sediment metagenome | isolation source: surface marine sediment (1.8m) | place: French Polynesia: Moorea | collected 2018-08 | reverse complement strand
GTTAATGCTCTGAGTAACCTGTCTTGTTTTAAGGCTCGTTCAAGATTTAGCATTTTCCTGGCCAATTTGTTCTTGAATCATTTTACCTTATTTCCCAACAACTCTAATATTGGCCATGTCTACAATGATTTAGGAGAAAAACAAACAGCACTGAATTACTTAAATCAAGCATCATCTATATATCGACAAGTAGGGGATAAAGGAGGGGAAGCTTACACTCTCAAGAATATTGGCCGTGTCTACAATGATTTAGGAGAAAATGAAAAAGCTCTCTCATTGCTGAACCAAGCTTTACCTCTATCTCAAATGGTGGGAGATAGAAATAATGAGGCTACTATTCTATATGAGATATCTTTACTCAAACGCAACCAAGGCCACCTCACCGAAAGCCTCACTTTCATAGAAAAATCCCTAGAAATAATCGAAGACCTCCGCACCAAAGTTGCTAGTACCAAACTCCGCGCCTCCTACTTTGCCACAGTCCAAGATAGATACGAATTCTACATCGACCTCCTAATGCAACTGCACCAACAAAACCCAAACCAAGGCTTCGATGCCAAAGCATTCCACGCCAGCGAACGCAGTCGCGCCCGTACACTCCTAGAACTCCTCAACGAAGCCAGAGTCAATATCCGTCAAGGAATAGACCCCCAACTTGCCACCGCCGAAAAAGACCTGCAACAAAAACTCAATGCCATAGAAAAACGACGCATCGAACTACTGAGTGGAGAATATACCCCCGAACAAAAAGCCAACATCGAACAAACTAGAGACAAACTCATTGATGAATATGACCAGTTACGCAACAAAATTCGTGCCACCAGCCCCAATTATGCAGCCCTAACTCAACCCCAACCCCTTAGTCTCAAGGAAGTTCAACAACAGGTACTAGATGATGACACCTTACTCCTACAATATTCTGTGGGTGAAAAAGCCAGTTATTTGTGGGCAATAACCAAAGACAATATCCACAGTTATCAACTTCCTCCAGCAGCAGAAATCAAAAATGCTGCCACAGACTTAATAGGGAGCATCACCAACCCAAGGAAACGAGATAACTTAGCAACAGTAGATAGTGCAGCGGATGCACTTACGGAAATTATCCTTAAACCCGTTACCGATAAATTAACCAAAAAACGTCTATTAATAGTTGCCGATGGTATCTTACAATATATACCTTTTTCCACCTTATCAATACCAGGTACTACCACAGAAGGTGCAGGTTATCAACCTTTAATAGCAAAGTACGAAATAGTTAACCTACCCTCCTCTACTACTATTGCGAATATCCGCAATGGTACAAAATCCCGAAAACTTGCACCAAAAAAAGTTGCTATTATTGCTGACCCAGTATTTAGCACTGATGATGTAAGGGTTACAGGTAATACCACCACCGCATCCACAGCAACATCTCGGAGTAGTGCTTTACCACTGGAGGCGCAACAATTAGATAGAGCTGCCCGATACTTGGATATTGAGTGGAAGAGACTTCCCGCTACTCGCACCGAAGCCGAAGCAATTTTAGCAATAGTACCCGAAAACGAACGTATCTATACTTTTGATTTTGATGCTAACCGGGATATAGCTACCAGTGAGGAGTTAGCAAAATATCAGATTTTACATTTTGCCACCCACGGTTTTGCTAACAGTCAGCAACCAGAATTATCGGGTATTGTGATGTCGTTAGTAGATAAAAATGGTAACTGGCAAAATGGTTTCCTGCGACTGAATGATATTTTTAATCTAAATTTGCCAGCAGAATTAGTTGTATTAAGTGCGTGTAAGACGGCGTGGGGAAAGGATATAAAGGGAGAGGGTTTGGTAGGGTTGACAAGAGGATTTATGTATGCAGGGGCAAAACGGGTAGTAGGTTCATTGTGGTTTGTGGATGATGCTGCAACGGCAGATTTAATGTCGCAGTTTTATCAAGGAATGTTGTCAGAAGGATTATCACCAGGGGAAGCTTTGCGGGCGGCGCAGTTGAAGATGTGGCAGCAGGGGATGAGTCCGTATTATTGGGGGGCGTTTACGTTGCAGGGAGAATGGCAGTAATGCCGTTTTACGTTATTGTAGGGCCGACTGGCCATTCTCCCCTACCAACACATCGACACCACCGAAAAAGCTACACAAAATCAAACTGCTCACTACCCAATACCAAATCGGTATGATTTTGCACCTGAGCAATTAACTCTGGTTTATTTTGGTCTGCTACATAAAAAATTCTGGTATGATTTTCGTTTCTAGTTAACCGCAGTTCATAATCTTCAGCATTGCCATGGAGTTGAATTTGGTCTTCATTGGCATCAAAATCATAAATAATCGCTCTATCTTTTCCACCTCCGGTATTGCGCCGACGGTCGTCATAATAAACGGTTTCTGCATCCCCCAAGATAAAGCGATCGATACCTTCATTACCCCACAGTCGATCCACTTCACGAATTCCTGGCTTTCTGCCATCAGGATTAACCCCTATCAGTTCGTCATCACCCTCTAGCCCCCTGAGTCTGTCATTTCCTTCATTGCCAATAAGTATATTATCCTGACTATCCCCAGTGAGAATATCTTTGCCATCAGTACCCACATATTCGGCTTCTGTTTCTGCAGTAGATAGCCCTACATATTTGAATTGGTTAGAATCATCCAATGACAGCTCGGTCTGATTTTGCACTTGAGCAATTAACTCTGGTTTATTCTGGTCTGTTACATAAAAAATTCTGGTATGCTTTTTGTTTTGAGTCAGCCGCAGTTGATAATCCTCAGCGCTACCATGGAGTTGAATTTGGTCTGCATCAGGATTGAAGTCCTGAATAATCCCTCTATCTTTACCACCTCTTCTATTGCGCCTACCGTCGTCATAATAAACCCCTTTCTCATCCCCCAAAATAAAAGTATCACCGCCTCTGTTACCCCAGAGTCGATCTACTTCATTTCTGCCTGGATTATCTGCATCAGCATTAACACCAATTAGTATGTCATTATTTCTACGACCTCTGAGTATATCATTACTTTCATTGCCAATTAGTGTATTCTGCTGATTATCTCCAATCATGGTGTCTTCGCTATCAGTCCCTACAATAGCTCTAGCTTGTATCAGAGAATCAACTACTCCAGTTTGGTCATTGCTAGCGTTGAAGTTGCCAATAGCATTCCCGTCACCGATAGTATTACCACCACCACTAATAAAGGAGTTTTGCGACTGCGTAACGAAATCTACATCAGTGTTAACGTTGCCAGTAACAATACTAGAAGTAACTGTTGTGGAAGTAATAGAAGTATTTCCGAAACTAGCTATACCACTACCATGAGCGTCGGGAGCATTATTTTCGGTAATAGTAGTATCTTCGATTTCTGCTACACCGAAGTTGAAAACACCACCGCCGTCGGATGCTGCTGTGTTTTCTCTAATCGTGCTATTGGTAATAACGACAGTGGAAACTTTGCCAAAAACATTATCTTTATTGTAAATACCACCGCCGTCATCTCCAGCGCTATTACCAATAATGGTACTGTTTCTAATTTCTGCATTACCGAAATTGCTGATGCCACCACCGTCAGCGATCGCTGAGAGAGCTACGTTATTACTAATAGTGCTGTCAACAATTTCAGTGTCACCATATACAAACACACCGCCACCATCATTATTAGCAGAGTTACCAGTAATAGTGCTATTGATAATTGTAGTATTGCCGGGGGGTAAAGTGTAAACACCACCGCCAGTATCATTAGCAAAGTTATTAGAGATTTCGCTGTCGGAAATTTCAGCTTCACCACTATTAAAAATTCCGGCACCAGAAGCGTATCCTTCCATTGTTTGGTTATTTCTAATAGTGCTGTTAGTAATTGTAATTTTACCTGTTCTACTATTGAAAATACCACCACCATCCTCATTAGCTGTGTTACCTGAAACAATGCTGTTGCTCAGGGTGAGGTCTTCTCTGTTTAAGATTCCGCCACCATCTCCACCAGTATTAGAAACGTTTCCATCACTAACTATGACTCCATCAATGGTAACTTGACTTTGAACATTATTGTCACCATCATTAATATTCAATACACGAGAGTTACCGCCAGCATCAATTCTGACTGGGTTATTTTCATTACCATCAATATTGATATCTTTATCTATTCTCAGTTGCCCACTGGTGAGATTAATAGTTTCACCTTGAACATCGGGGGCAAAAACAATCGTACCACCTGGTTCAGCATTAGCGATCGCATCCCTTAAAGAACCTGGCCCGCTATCATTAGTATTAGTGACAATATCAGGCACAAAAAATACATCGTTAGGAATATTCTCTATCTCAGTATTCAACTTGACAATATCCGACAACTTGAGATTATCCAACCAATCTAAAACTGTACCATTTTCACCCAACTGCCACTGAGTCAAATCAGCATCATTTTCATACCAAAAGCGATCGCCATCCCGTAACCGTTCAAACTGGTCTTCTAAAATCGCCTCATTTAATTCACCAATACTAGCATCTGTTAAATTATCCTCTGACAACATTCCCACCCACAGGTCAATGTTGTCAACATCACCATAAAGTTCCTCTAGGTTTGCCACCACTTCCGGGTCAGAAGAAATGTCACCAAAATCATTTACCGTGGGTAAACCTAATACCGCCCGCACCTGATTATAATTTCCTAAACCATGATCGCGACCGCGCTGAATATTCAACGCTGCTAAATCTGTACCATTTGCCACAGGTCCCCCACCGGGGACGCCAGTAAACAACAGATCCCGCAGATCCTCTACTATTTTTGAGTCAGTTTTCTGTTGTACCTGGGAAGCCAAACCACGCAATACAGGTTCTATTCCCCCATCTTCAGTAATGCGTTCTGGTTGGAAAAAGCCTTCAAATAAGTCTAGTTCACCAACTGCAGCTGGAGTCCCATCTTCATCTAAACGTTTGAGAATACCGCTAACTTGACTATGACCTAAACGAAAAGCAGCAGTAGAAAATTCTGTATTGATACCGGGATTTACATTTGCATTGTAACCATTATAGGGGTCGATACTAACACCTAAAGCTGGTAAATATTCATTATATGTAATTGCCTGCATCTCTGCCCCGACTATTTTCCGCGCCCGTTGATAAATTTCTTCGTCACGAGCTGCGGAGTCTGAGGGCAAGTCCGTATGAGTAGCATCAATAACTTCAGCTAGACGGTTATGTTCTCGCACAAATAAAGTATGCAACGAAGTTAATACAGCGTGTTCATTTGCCCGGACATCACCAGCTATAAAAGTATTAGCACCAATAGCTTCATCCATTGCCATCTCTGGTGCATTGGGGTCGTCTCCCTTGGTAGGTAGTAAGTCTCCTGTAGAGTGTGTGCTAACTTTGAGTTTTCCCCCGTCAAAGCTGCGTAACCAGTTAGCCGTAGTTTCATCGCTACCGTAGACTTGGCTACCGTCTAACCAAGCGGTAATTTCGTTGGGTTGTTGTCTGGGGTTGCTGGTGTCAGTACCTGTGTCTGGGTCAAATAATGAACGACTAACAGGAATGAATGAACCAGGTGTGTAAACTGAGTCTCCTTGTGGGATAATAATGTTTGCACTTTCTGCTTCATTTCCTGATTGCAGAAAGGTATGAGTAATATCGTGGTCAACAAACTGTTCCCAAGCCCAGACGTAATCACTGAGATTTCGAGGGTCGGGAATAGATTCTTCTTGTTGGTTGAATACAGCATTACTAATACTTCGGGGATTAGGACCATCCGGATTAGCTAATTCTGAGATTCCGTCTGCATAAGCGACTTCTGTAAATCGCAGTAGATTTTCACCAGCTTTGCCATATTCGGGACGGTTTTGATTATTGTTGCTGCCATCAAATGTCCGAAAAACCATATTTTTTCTAGGTAATTTTTATAAAATTTAGTTGTAGTATTTAATTGCAAACAAGACTGATATTTTCAGGATATTTTCAGGATATTTTCAGGATATTTTTCGATTTTTAATGTTTATATAATTTCCCATAAAAACAAAAACACAGTAGATATCAGCAATTATATTAGATTAAATAATTGCTAATTGATATGCAGTATTTCAAGGCTTTAAAAAAGATAAAGCAATCCTAAATGAGGTTGTAATACTGATGTAAAAGGTCTGAATTAAATGTCTTATCCCAAATTGATAAATGTTTGCTACAAATATTATCAATCTTGGGTGTAGGGTGTGGGTTTTTGGCTGTGGTTAAATAATAATATAAACAAATAAAAAAGCAGATTATAAAAGAGAGAAAGTGGGAAAACTTTATTTATTTGTTAATAGTTGAAGTTTTCTCAAGCATAACATTCTTTTTTCACGCATGGTATTACAGTGCAGGCATCTTGACCGTAATCAGGCGTTGCTGATGCGTGGGTATGATTTATATTTATTAGCGATCGCTAAACTATTAAATAGTAACTATTCTAGATTGTTGAGTTTTTATTTTCATACCTTGATTCAGCAACGCCCGTAATCAGAGGCATCTTGCCCGCTTCGGGGACCTGATAACATCGGGAATCGCTGTATTTTTACTTTGGTTTCCACACCAAAGCCCTAGTTTTTTTATCAAATCATTTCATCTTTCTATATACTATCTATTATATTTTGAATGAGATAAAATTAGTTAGTTTAAGCAGGAAAAATAACTATCATTTCGCCTTTATTATCTATCTATTTCTATCTTTTATACCTGGCATCCGCAAATCTGCTAAAAATCATTAAAAACACAACAAAATGTAAGAAACCACAAATAATATTATGACTCTTACCAAATTGAAAAAGTAATGCTATGTTTGTTCAAAAATGCAATTATATATCCTCCCTACTCAGATTAAATTCTATTTCCAAATACTAGAGAGAAAATAAATATCCGGATTCCAAACCAAAATTAACTTTAACATACAGCAGATTTAGTCCTATATGAAGTAAAGATATTAACAATTAAATACAGTGTGGGCATCTTGCCCGCAATAGGAGAATTTTGCCCACTATGAGTGTACCTCACCAAGGTATAATTTGCTGTAAATTATCAAAAACAGTATGATTTAGCAAATATTTACAATCTTTTAACTGCATACAAATTAAAAATATCAGAACCCTGTAACATAGCTTCCTGTTCTATAGTAATCTGATTAAATCCATAATGAGATAGTAAACTTGTTATGCTTTCCACTCTACTATCCAGATTATGAACCTCTGCCACTACCTGTTTAATTTTCTGCCAATCATTCTCGGCAATACCTAACAACACCTCCAGTTCCCCTTTTTCCACATCCACTTTGAGCAAGTCAATTTGCTCAACCTCATACTCGCGGATAATTTCCGATAACGTTTTCAACTGACATCTCACAGATACAGTTTGTTTTAGTAACTCAGATAAGTGGGGTAAATTTTCTGGATAGGCAGTTGATAATACTGTAGCGTTGGGGTAATAGGTAAAAATTTTAGTTTGAGACTGATGAGAAATGGCGAACGGAAACACCTTTAAATTTTCTGAATTCAACCTTTGAATATTTGCTTGCAAGACTTGAAAAATTTCTGGGATAGGTTCAAAAGCATAAATCTTGATATTTTGGTGACAAAATTGATGTACCCAGAGAGTAAACAACCCAATATTTGCCCCCACATCAAATACTGTATCTCCTGGTTGCAACTCAATGCCATTTTGAAGATATTCCTGAACTTGACTATAAATAAAAGGCACTTCATATTCCCGCAAGCAAAAGACTTTAAGTCCATTGGGAAGAGTAGTTTCTGTAAGTGGGATTAACATATTTATCTTGGGTGGTAATTTCAGTTATCAGTTAGCCTCCTGCGGAGGAGCTACGCTAACATTAGTAACTCCTGCAATAGGGAGCTAAGAAAATTGGGAATTTTCTTTTTTATCCCCTTGAAAGATCAGGAGACTTGAGACTTTATTTATTAAGTCAATTTTAGTAATACTAAATTCACGCAAAGCTTGTGACAATAAAATATTTTGACAAAGAATCTAAATATTTGCACTTCTTGTATTAAGACCTAACAGCTATAACCAAGCAATGTAGTAATATTTTATGAAAATGCTATAAAAGCAGGACTTACGCATAACCGCCATATTTAGTAGGGGCGATTGGCCAATCGCCCCTACAGATCGTGTATAATTCGATATTTTTCGTAAGTCCTGAAAAGTTTGGTTTTTTGTACCTCTCTACTTTAAACTAAAAAGTCTAGTCCCTATTTAAACTAATTACTAAATTGAAATTTAAAAAATAATATGACTGCTACTTCTTTCGCTCAAGCAAATAAACTGTTTAAGGAAGGAAAACTAGAGGAGGCGATCGCTCTCTACAAAAAGGCCACTACTGAAAATAACCGATTCTATTGTTCTTACCACAACTTAGGAGACGCATTAATAACAGCAGGACGGATCGAGGAAGCTGCTGCTGCTTTTCGTGAAGCTCTGGCCATCAACCCCAAATCCACCTGGTCTCTCTATAAATTAGGGAAAATGTTAAATGAGTTAGGCCAGTATGAGGAAGCGGTGGGTTATTTGCGTCAAGCGGTGGAACAGATAACAGATATACCGGAGTTTTATTTAGATTTGGGGACTTGCTTGGCGAAATTGGGGCAATGGTCGGAGGCGGAGGAGTGTTTATATAAAGTGGTTCAGTTTTGGCCTGACTCTCTACCTCTGAATGAGCAGGCAAAACAGGTACATGGAGTTTCTGTAATGAAGTTCTATGTATCAGAGGGTTATTTTTATTTGGGAGAGATTAAATCAGGACAACAGCAATGGTCTGAAGCAGTAGAATTTTATCGTCAGAGTTGGGAAACTAATCCTGGTAAATTGGAATGCTGTATGGCTTGGGTAGCAAGTTTGGGTAAGTTAGGGCGATGGTCGGAAGCAGTGGAGTGTTTTCGTCAGAATAGATTTCTGTTTGGTGAGTCTGGGGAGTTTTTGTTTAAGTTTGGGCAAGCTTTGGGGCAGTTGCAAAAGTGGGATGAGGCTATTGTTGAGTATCGAAAGGCGATTAATTTGGGTTTTCCTGGATCTGAGGTGAGGCATTACTTGGGGTATGCTTTGGGGCAATTGGGTAGATGGGAGGAGGCGGTTGTTGAGTATCGGTTGGTGGTGGATATTAATCCGAAGTCAGCTCAGGTGTGGCATCAGTTAGGGTATGGGTTGATGAAGTTGGAGCGTTGGGGGGAGGCTGAGATTGAGTTGCGGAAGGCGGTGGAGTTGTATCCTAGCTCTGAGGTTGTCAAAAAGCATTTGGCGGATTCTTTGATTAACTTAAGTAATTGGGAGGAAGCTTTTGCTCTATTAGATTCAAAGGTTGAATTCAATAGAAGAATTCATGCAGAGCAAAATATTTCTGTTCATAAATGGGAGCAATATTTGGAGCTTGGTGATCGCCTTAAATTGCAGGGAAAATTCAAAGAAGCAATTCTTGCTTATCAAGAAGCTATTGCAGAAAATCCGTCACATTCTTGGTCTTATCATAATTTAGGAGATGCTAATTTAAAATTGGAGCAGTGGGAAGAGGCCGTTGCAGTTTATAAAAAAGCAATTGAATTAAATCCAGATTATTTTTGGTCGAGTTATAACCTAGCTGTTGCTTATCGAAAATTAGGAAGATGGGATCAAGCTATCAATTTTTATCGCCGAAGTATAGAGATAGATCCATCTGCTAATTTGCCCTACTTTTCTCTTAAAGAGGTTCTTACCGAAAGGTGGTTTTTGTTAATAGAGGAAGGAAATGCTTTACTGAAGGAGGGAGATAGAGAACTGGCTAACTGGATTTATGAGGAGGCTATTTTTCAATATCAGCAGTCAGCTTTTGTTCCGTATGTCAATATTCCCAAGGAAATTCCTGCAAAGCCATCTATAATTATAATCTTTAACGATAACTTAAGCCAATGCAATCGCTATAGAGTAGAGCAGAAAATAGAGCAGCTAGAGTATGCTGGTTTCTCAGTAACAAGCGTCCCTTACCGGGAAATGGCTAAGGCGAAAAACATGATGCATTTCCACCATGTTGTTATCTTTTTTAGAGTGCCAGCATTTCCAGAGGTCATGGATGCTGTTCTTTACGCTAAAGCAATTAATAAAGTTTTATTTTATGAAATAGATGATTTAATTTTCGATCCCGAGCAATATCCCGATCCTTTTGAAAGTTATGGCGGCCAAGTTGATCCTGAACAATATCAGGGACTCGTAAGAGGAGTGATGCTATTTAGAGAGATAATGAGCTTATTTGACTATGGAATAGCTTCTACTCCTTCACTCCTTCAAGAGATGGAAAAAGTTATTGCTAAAGAAGTTTTTCTTCATCGCAATGCTCTGGATAGCAATACATCTGATTTTTTACAACTAGCCCTTCCTAAAGTTAAGCGAGATTACATATCAATATTTTACGGCACTGGTACCAAGGCTCATAACGCGGATTTTGATGAATTGGCTGCTCCAGCGATAGCCCAGATTTTAAAAAATTATCCCCTAGTTCGATTAACGATAGTTGGTTATCTGACTTTGCCATCTATTTTAAAGGCTTTTGAAGATAGAATAGATCGCGTAAGTCCGATTGGAGATATCAAGGTTTACTGGGGTTTTCTTAGGCAGGCGGATATTAATATCGCTGTTCTTTACCCTACTAAAAATAATAATGCCAAAAGCGAACTTAAGTGGTTTGAAGCTGCTGTACTAGGGGTTCCTTCGGTTGTCAGTCCAACTCAAACTTATCTTGAAGTTGTTGAACCTGGGGTTGATGTCTTAGTGGCTAGTAACCCAGAGGAGTGGTACAGTAGCTTAAAACTTTTGATTACTGATGAAAAGCTGCGTAATTCTATTGCTAAATCTGCCGAAGAAAAGGTCTGGAAAAATTATAGTGTCTCTATAATGGCCAAAAGCATTAAAAGTATAATAATGGCGGGGATAGATAAAGCGATAGAAGGGGGCACTTTAGTACCTCGAACCAGCAAGAAAAAACTACTAATTGCTTGTGTATTTTATCCTCCACAAAGTATAGGAGGTGGCACTAGAATAGTCAGAGATAATGTTGATATTCTGCAGGAAAAATATCAAGACAAGTACGAAATTTCTGTTTTTACTACAAACAACGATTATCCTATTCCCTATGAGATTTCCGAATATTCTTGGCAAGGAATTCATGTAACCAAGGTCAGTACACCCAAAAAGAGGGGAATGAATTGGGAGTACCAAGATGGGAAAATGTACAGAATTTTTAGCGATTATCTTAAGTTTTATCAACCAGATATAATTCATTTTCATTCCGTGCAACGTCTTACTGGTTCAATATTAGAAGCAGCAGCAGATTTGCAGATTCCTTACTTGGTGACTATTCACGATGCCTGGTGGATATCCGATCATCAGTTTTTAGTCAATGAGGATGGTGTAGAATGCAACCTCCAACAGAACGATCCCTTGGTTGTAATTCAAGATACTGATAATGTCACTGAGTCTATTCGTCGCAGACAATATTTGAGGCAGCGTCTTAACCAAGCTAGTGCGGTTTTAGCTGTTTCAGAAACTTTTGCGGAATTATATAGATATAACGGTTTTTTTCAAACTAAATCTAATAGAAATGGGATTATGCCTAGAACCAAGCTGCCCCGAAAACCTTCTGCTAGTGGCAGGGTAAGATTAGCCCATATAGGGGGTATAACTGCTCATAAGGGGTACTTTTTGCTTAAGGAGGCTATTGAGCTGGCAAAACCTTCTAATATTGAAGTAATAGTGGTAAATCATAATAGCATGGGTACTACCTACGAAAATTGGGAGGAAACACCAGTGACTTTTATTCCTAAAATTCCCCAGGAAAAAATGCCAGAATTTTATAGTACGGTAGATGTACTAATGGCTCCTTCTATTTGGCCAGAAAGTTACGGTTTGGTGACTCGTGAGGCAGCAGCAGCGGGTGTTTGGGTAGTAGCTTCAAATAAGGGGGCACTGGCAGAAGATTTGATGGTTGGTAGCAATGGTGATGTTTTTAATCCAGATAACATTGAAGAATTAGTGGAAATATTGAGACGAATAGATCGAGACCCAGAGCGCTATCAGCAACTTGTTTCCTTGAATATTCCCATACGCACAACCGAGGAACAGGTTAAAGAATTGGAAGAGATTTATCAGTCAATATTACTAAAATATAACTCTTATATTGAGTCTGATGAATACCAATTAGCGGAAAAATAAAAAAATAAAACTTGGAGGTTTAAAGCTAGTGGAGATTTTAGGAAATAATAAGCCTTTAGTTGCATTGATATGTGGGTTTGAACACAGTGGCACAACTTTGGTAAGTGAAATATTAAGGCAACATCCACAGTTAGATAGTGGATTTGAGGGAGGTTTTTTGCTAAACGAAGAAGCAAGTAAATTTTTGTCAACAGAGCCTTTTTACACTAATTCTAAAGGTGGTTGGGGAATTAATGATGATGATTTAAGTTATATCTGTGCAGCAAATACTTGGGTTAGTGTTTACCGCAGGTTGCGAGAAAGAGCTTCTGTGATTGAGGATAAAAGTCTATTACTGTTTGATAAAACTCCCAGATATATGCAGCATTTAACTGACGTTCTGAACAGAGTTCCTAAAGTACCGTGCATAGTTACTGTCAAAGATTTCAGGGCTTTGATGTGGTCTTCTTTTAAAAGGACTAATTTTACTGTTGAAGAATGGTACGAAAAAAGGTTGAGGATAGCTTTAAACCATAGTTTGTCTTATGCCTATGGCTGGAAAAAAGCTATGAACACTAGCCTTCAAAATAGAATTTTGTTGGTACAATACGAAAATTTATGCCTTAACCCCGTGCAAGAGGGAAAAAAAATCCTTGAATTCTTGGGTTTTGAGTTTGATGAATCCTATTTATCTTTTGGGCAAGCAAGGTATCAGCACGTTTATGGAAGCAATGTTTCAACAGATTATTTAACAGAGTACAAAGATAATTTGCCCGATTATGTTTGTCGAGAGGTAGTAAAGCTAACTTATGAATATAAAGATTGGCTTTGGGAAGATTAGATTACCTTCGATCTGTCAATTGCAAGGAACTCATCTCTCATATTCTAATTCCATGGAGTGCCCAGAGTGTCTTAGTAAACATATCTGCAAAAATGGACATTGAAGATATAGGCAAAATTAGTCTGAGAAGCTCTATAATTCTATCTAGTTTAGAAACCCTAATGGAGAAGTAGCTGAAAATGAAGGTCATAAATAATAATAACCCTTTATTTGCTTTAGTATGTGGGTTTGAACATAGTGGTACAACTTTAGTTAGTGAGATTTTGAGACAGCATCCTCATTTAGACAGCGGTTTTGAAGGAGGATTTTTATTGAATAATGAAGCAAAAGAATTCTTAACTACAGAACCATTTTATACTACCAGTAAAAAAGGTTGGGGACTAAAGGATGAAGATTTATCTTATATATGTGATGCAGATAACTGGGCTGAGGTTTATTTGAGAATTAGGGAAAGAGCTGAGGTAATTAAAAATAAAAATGCTTTGCTCTTTGACAAAACTCCTCGATATATGCAGAAATTACCCCATGTTTTAGAGCGAGTTCCCGATATTCCTTGTATTGTAATTGTTAAGGACATCCGCTCAGTTTTTTGGTCTTCTTACAAACGAACAAAAATGACCATTGATGAATGGTATAAGAAAATTTTTAAAAGAACTTGTAATCATACTTTGTCTTATGCCAGAAGTTGCAAAAAAGCGATTGAGAAAGGGCTAGAAGAAAGAATACTGTTGATCAGATACGAAGAACTGTGTTTAGATCAAAAAACTCAGGTTAAGAAAATTTTTAATTTTCTTGGCTTGGAATTTCAAGAATCATATTTAACTTTTAATCATCCTAAATATAAAAATGTTTATGGTGGTAAAATTTCTACTCAATATTTAACAGAATATAAAGGTAGTTTACCAGAATATATTTGTGAAGAAATACTGGAATTAACATCAGAATATTCTGACTGGCTTTGGTTTGAAAAGCAAATAGTTAAGAGCGAAGATAATCTTCTACCAATTCAAGAATCTTTTCAGATAAAATTAAGTAGTTATTCTGAAGAAAAAATCCAAAAACAAAAAAATGTAATTCTATTACCAAATGTCTTAAATTTATCAAATCTTAGGGTTAGCTTACAGGAAATTCAGACTATTCATAAAACTTATTGGAAGCCTGGATATGGTTCTATCTCTGCTAAAGAAGCTATGTTCTTACAGGAGGGAATAGAAAAAAATAAACCTCAAAAATTTCTGGAACTTGGCACTGCATCAGGTCTTTCTACAGGATTTATTGCTATGTTTATGAATAAAAATAACAATAATACTGAATTATTTACGATAGACTTAGATGAAACTTTTTGGGCTGATAGAAACCAGAAAACTGGCTTCTTAGCAGAAAAAATATGCCCTAATGGAAATATAAATATCAATTACTTTCGCAACATGAACTCTACTCAAATTCCAAATTTATTTGAAGAGCAAAAGATTGATATGGCTTTCATTGATGCCAACCATCAACATCCGTGGCCTACTTTAGATATGATGTCAATCTTACCTTTTATGAATAAGGGTTCATTAGTTTATCATCATGATTTAGCTCTATATAAACACCAAGCTCCTATTTTTGGTATCGGACCAAAATATCTGTTCGATCAAATACCAGTTAACCTTAGGATAGTTACCCCTGAAGCCGAAGGAAATATTTATTATGTGATTACTCCAGATAATTATTTAGAATTAACTCAATCACTTATAGATTCACTTTATTTGCCTTGGACTATCAGAAGTAAAATATCAGAGGTAACTTTAGAAGGGTTCAGAAGTATAGCTAAAAAATTTTGGGGAAATGATTTACTATTGGAACTAGAAAAAGCTATAAAAAAGTTCAATTATTAATTTCCTATTTATCGCATTTGTTTGAAAAAAATTCTTCTAATTTCATAAATACAATATCAATTTAAAAAAATTATAATTTTATCCTAGTGGAGATATGAAAAAGTCAGATGAATATAGAAATTTTCTTGAATTTGCCAATCATGTAGTAGATTTTTCTTATTCTCAGAAGCTACAAGACTTGTGGGGTTTATGGGAAAATAGGAGTATTGAAAAAGGCTATTTTGTAGAATTTGGTGCTTTATCTGGTATCAATGTTAGCAACAGTTATTTAATGGAATTGTTAGGATGGGATGGTATTGTGGCGGAACCTCATCCTAACTACCGAGAGATACTTAAGAAAAACCGCAATTGTAATATTTGTTATGATGCTGTTTATTCTATTACGGGAAAAGAATTAGTTTTTAAAGCAGTAGTAGGTTCTCCTGCATTATCTACCTTAGAATTGTCATTGCCAGACGATCGGCAAAAGAAAAAAAGGGAAAATGCTCAAGATTACATTGTTAAAACTATCTCGCTTAATGACTTACTAGGGCAATTTAATGCACCATCAATAATTGATTTTATTTCTATTGATACTGAAGGTTCAGAGTTAGAAATTTTGTCTACTTTTGATTTTACAAAATATCAGTTTAGAAGTATCTGTATAGAATACGGAACAGAAGAAAAAAGAAAGAAAATATTTGAAATTTTAACAAAACAAGGTTATGTTCGTAAGTGGCAAAAATTGTCTGAACATGATGATTGGTATGTTAATCAAAAAATTTGTAATCCTGCATATGGTGAACTGAAATTGATAAGTAAAATCAGAAATTTAAAGCCTGATTTTACTTTTGCAGCTAGTAGGGAGAAAAAGAAGAAACAAATAGAGAAATTATTAGAAAAAACTCCAATTAACTTAGGACAAGTAAAGAAAGAAAAATATCGAAGATGTGCGATATTCCAGTTTGAAGCAGTTCATGAGGCAGTTATCCCTACTCTAGTTTATGTGTTTAACCAAAATGGTTATATCCCACATATATATATAAATGCTAGGTGCGAGAGCCAAAGAGGTGATATTTTCAGTCAAATGAGCGCTCTAGACTTTGAACTTTACTACTGGAAAATTGATAATCGCCAAGACTGGGAAGAATTAACAGAAAAAGCTCGACACCAAGATATTGAGTTTATCTGTCTTTCCACATTTCAATCTGATGGAATTGCGAAATGGGCAGATCAAGTAGGTAAACCAATTATTGGTGTTATTCATAATGTTAACCTATTCCTCGCATCAGAACATTGTCATAAAGTGTTTGCCAGTGGCAAACTTCAGGTGCTGACATTGGGGCATCATGTGGCTGTATTCTTACATCAGCGTATTGATAAAGAGCTGACAGATAGGGTTGGCGTTATTGAACCTGTTTTTTGGGGAGGTAATTTTGGAGAAAATAGAACCTCTTTAAATCAAGAGAAAATTGTAGCAATTCCAGGAGGTGTTAATTTCAAGACAAGGGAGTATAGTACCTTACTTGCAGTATTGGAAGATCAAGGGTTACGCAAAGATATTAATGGCTTAGTCTTTAAAGTGCTTGGTGGTGGATCAGACCGTACTATTCTTGAGCAAGAAGTAGCAGAGCGTGGCCTTGAGTCTCATATTTTGTTTGCTCCACTAAGTCCAAGTGGCATGGTTTTATACAAAGATTATTTTACAGCATTGCAAAGTGCGACATTTCTATATCCATTAGCACCTCTATCGTTTTACCATTATCGAGAACATAAGATCACCTCTGCTATAACGACTGCTCTTGGCTTTAACCTGCCGATAGTGTTAGATCGCTGGACAGCTCGTACTTATCGTGTTCCGGCCTTGGTTTCGGACGCTACAGTTGCGGCTAGTGTTGCTTGTCTAGTTGCAGTGGAGGAAACAGAAATTACAGCCAAACGACAGGCTATGATAGATTACTATCATGCTAGTCTAATGGAAGGTACAGAAGAGTTAAAACGAATTATCTGTGCTATAGCTTAATATATTAGTCCTCGAATACAGCATATTTCGGGCAATGATGTACAAGGTAAATGGTAAAAACATTATATTGTCTACATCTTGCCTGTGCAAGTTTATCTCATAACAACGGTAAGAACTCTCAATATTACTTTTTTAATTGACTTCAAGATTAGAAATAATAAGAAAGTTTGTAACTTTGGCATAGTGAGTATCTTTCCAAACAATATCATAACTATTATCTTGTCTCCAGGTCTCAAATTGCTCTAAATTTTCATTTCTAATTTCAATGAATAGGTTTGGTTTATGTTGAGCAATAGTTGACTTTAAACCATCTAATACTTCAAATTCTAATCCTTCAACATCAATTTTAATGAAGGAAGGATTCAGTTCTAGCAAAACTTCGTCACCGGTGATGAGTTGGGTTTTATTGAAATTACTTTTCTTGGCTTCAGAAAAATCACTTGTATCCTGCATCGGTATCACACGGGAACCACCTAAGTTGTTTGCACCTCCGCGCCAAACCATTGCTTCTTTTTTTTCATTTGAGAGGCCAAAACCAATATATTTTCTTTCTACATTAATACATTCATTTAGGTCGAGATTTTTATTAAGAATTTCTATGGCTTCCTTACATGGTTCAAATACAATAATTTTTGAATTGGGAAAGAATTTTGAAAAGAATACAGCATGGTTTCCTACATTAGAGCCAATATCAATAATTAAATCACCATCATTAATATATCCAGACATTTGTTCCAGTTCAGGATAGTCAAAAAGTTTTCCTTGAACGTGCATTTTTTGGATAGCATCATTCGGATTTTTTACAGAAAAAGCCCAATCAATTCCCTTGAATGAAAAACGATGAATCTGCATCTTAAAAATCCACCTTAACCTGAAATTTTATCAAAAATCCTACCACGACCGTGATTTTTATGTCAACTGATTAGCCTGCTTCAACAATTGGCCAGCACTCATCCCCTCATTACCCATAAAAACTCAAATATACATCTATTCAAAAATAGTATCTTATCCTGAAGCAAAATCCTCTCAATCAACAATAATTAACTAAGAGGCTGTTTGTCAAGTTTTGTAAGGGAAAGCGATCTCTCTTTAATTACCATTAAATAGAGTACCATAAATCATACCAGTTAGAGAAAATATATAACCATGAAATTTATCAGCCCCAAAACCGATTTTGCCTTTAAAAAGATATTTGGTTCTATTCACAGCCAAAACATCCTGATTAGTTTTCTGAATGCCATCGTTTATGACAATCAAAATGTCATTCAATCTCTAGAAATAATTAATCCTTATAATCCTGGAGTTACTACCTATCTTAAAGATACCTATTTAGATGTTAAAGCTGTTTTAGATAATGGTTCTACCGTGATTATTGAAATGCAAATATTGAATGTAGAAGAATTTGAAAAAAGAGTAATTTATAACCTAGCCAAAGCTTACGGAAATCAATTAGATGTGGGAGAAGGTTATCTGACATTGAAACCTTTTGTCGCTTTAACAATCACCGATTTTGTTTTATTTAAAAACACCGAAAAAAACATTACTAAATTTAGATTTAAAGAAGAAACAGAATTATTTAACTATCAAGAAGAATTAACATTAATTTTTGTTGAATTACCCAAATTCAACAAAGGATTATCAGAACTAGAAACCCTGAGTGAAAAATGGATATATTTTCTGAATTCAGCTCCCAATTTAGAAATAATACCCTCTTCATTAGGAGAAGTATCAGAAATAGAAGCGGCATTAAATATAGCAAATAAAGCTAACTTAAATAATGAAGAATTAGAGGAACTAGAGAAACAGGAAAAGTTGATTAGAGATCAGAAAGGACAAATGAGTCTGGCGAGAAGGGAAGGAATAGAAATTGGAAGGGAGGAAGGATTAGGGATATTAGTGAAACAAATCTTACGTCAAATTCGCCGAAATTTTGGAGAAATAACTCCAGAAGTTCAGACTCAAATAGAGCAGTTATCTCTGGAAAAATTAGATATTTTAGGTGATGAAATTTTTGATTTAGCCACAACAGCAGATTTAGAAAACTGGCTAGCTAATCAACAGTAAAATAGCTGAATATAGGAAGCCATTTATCATATCAAACAGATTTGATGTTATTCACAAAAGACCCATAAATAATCAAATATAGATAATTGGAAGTAAGTTTTAAATTGATTTGGGTACGGAAAAACTCTTACTTTTAAGCAAAAGTTTTTAAACTAAACAACTCCGTAATCAGTATATTCCCGCATTTCAGGAGCTTGAAACCCCAAAACAATATCTTCTTTAGCAACTCCTAGCTCCACAAGTTCCTGAGCTGTTCTCATTTCCGTCATATTTTGTTCGACCCAAATTTTTCCGTTCTTAATATCTAGATGTAAAACACAACCATAAACCCGCCGATAGCTATCCCATCCGACATTTATTACCAGATAACGGTCTTGTTTCCTATCAAAAACTGTGTAACAATCAATTTGACCATTGGCTATTGGTATAGCAGCATAAACTGTCAATAAAGGCTGAACAATTTGGCGATAAGATTCTATCCTATCCATTGTACAATTACCTCCCCAATTGGGTCATAAATAATTAGTTTAATCTGATATCTTTCTAATGAAATTTGTGTAACTTATCGCTAAAAAAAGCTTTATAAGTAACTACAGGAACTGCTAAATAGAGAGTACGAGTTGGAGCACTAATTTCTAAGGCCAGTCTATAGTTCAAAAACTGTCCTAATGCAGTATGATAATCAGTTAGTGGGGAATCACTCAGAAAGGTTTTAATCTCAACAGCAATTTTTTCATGGCCTCGCTCTGCTGCTAAGAGTTGTTCCGCGCCTAAATTAATTTCCAACTTACTCCAACCTAATTCTAGTCGTAATTGATCGTCGGTTATTTTCCATTATTCCTTTTCTAAAGCAATTCTTACCACAGCATGAAATTTATCTTTAGCTGCCATGTTTATAGTACCTTAAAAGAATTATTATACTTTAAGTAGTATATCGAAATAGGAATACTATATTTTAGAAAAATCCTTTTTCTTTTCTACTAATAATGCTTTAGCTTTTGCCTTCATTTTGGCATGAGACACAACTCCTTCATAAGCATAACGATTATAACCACTATTAACAATTAACTCCTCTAAATAACGCACCCTTTCTGAAGTTTCTGGGTGAGTAGATAACCAAGCCAAAATTCCAATATTTTCTTGATTTTGACTGAGAGTAGCCATCAAATTTCTGACACCATCTGCAGCATAATCAGCCGATACTAAAATTCTGGTTCCTAATACATCTGCTTGACGTTCCATGTCTCGACTATAGTTAAGCACAATTAAATTACTAATCGTACCACCAGCATAAGGAATATATTGAGTTATGCTGGTAATTAAACTTCCTTCTGACATTAATTGAAAACCATGAGATAAAACAGTATGAGCTAATTCATGGGCAAGTAAACCTGCTAATTCTGCTTCTGAATTTGTTTTCATTATGGCTCCTAAATTAACAAATATTTTTCCCCCTGGTAAAGCAAAGGCATTAAGATTTTCATCGTTAATTACAAAAAATTCATATTCAAACTCATTTCTGCCTGTCATTTTTGCTAAATTTTGCCCTAATTTATTTACATATTCAGTAATCTCTTCATCCTCAACCATTGGTAATTGTTTGGTAGCTGACTTAGCTATATTTTTGCCAATTTTTGATTCTCCTTGGAGCATAAAAGCTGTTACTTGAACTGCATTCATAGCTGCAAAAGGATTACCAGTTAAAGCTACACCTAATGCTCCGGTAACTACATTAGCTATGGCATTTCCTCTTAACTGAGATTTGAGTTTTGATTCAAATTTTTTTCTATAAGTTTCTGCTAATTGATTGAATTCATCTACTTGCGGATGTTCGGAATTTATTAAAGCAAATTGTTGGGCAGACAAAGCAGCTTCTAGCCATTTTTTTTCTGCTGCTAGGGCAGCTATTTGAGCCTTAACTAATTCTGGTTCAGTGGGATATAAATTTGCAGCTTTATGTAATACTTCTAAAGATAATTCTAATTGTTCGTCTGCTTTTAATGCTTCAGCAAGTTTAAGATGAGCGGGAATAAATTGGGGATATTCTTTAACTAATAATTCTAAAGACACAAATATTTGAGTTTCTAGGTTTTTCGCAAAACCTTCCTCTGCTTGTCGCCAATAAACTTGACCAGTTATTGGTAATTCGGTTGGTTCGTAAATAGGTTTTGGGCGATTAATTTTGGCTTCAATATCTTCTGGAAATGGCTGTTTGACTTCTTGGTAAAGTTTTGCTGCTGCTGCTTTTTCTCCTGCTAAATAAAGTCTGTCTGCTGCTGCTAATTTTTCATAAGGTGTTTGAGGTTGGGGATTAACAGGAAAGACTTTTTCTGAATCGGAATTTTTTGGTTTTTTTTCTGCTGCATTTGTTTCTGCAAAAGCTAATTTTGGTAAGGTAATTAGGCTGAGTAGGATGGTAAGGTAATTCAAAAGTAGTTTCATATTTTTGCTTGATATTGGTAGATAGAATCTATTTGATCAGTTAGATTTTTTTTCTGTTATACAAAATCCTTAAATACTTTAGGTTAAGACAAAAAAATAATAAAAATCAATATAGGAATCCTAGATGATTTATGAAAAGTTGCCATACATGAAAATTTTTGGAAAATCAAAGGTTTGACGGTGTGTAACCAGCTCGAACAAATATTTGATTAGATTATACCATTTCTGGCTTTTCACTAATGAAATAGGATTGCTATATAAGTAGTCGTGCAAAATAAAATTTCTAGTTGAGATAGGGAACAGGGAAACAGGGAACAGAAAAAAATTAACAAGAATGCACCTGAGAAACTGTAAAAAAAACCATACTAATTTTATCAAAAATTACTGTATAAAAAAACATAAAACCACTAAAAAAGAAAATTTTACTTAGTAAATAAGACATTAAAAATATGGGATGTTTGATAATAGCTTCCCAAGGGGAACTTGACTAACTGGTTACTCCTGTTTGCACTGATTAAATAAGTTTCATATCCCAAAGCAGCCATAAACTCCCTGAGTTCTGTTTCATTAGTTCCCATTTGTTGTAAACCAAATCTATTAATCTCACAAATAATGTAGGGAACATCATATTTACCAATTGTATTTACTGCTCCTTTAATTACATCAAGTTCTGCTCCTTCCGTATCAATTTTAATCATTTTTAAATTAGTAATATTTTCTTGATGGCTGAGAATATCATCTAATGTAAATAGTTGAGTATTTTGCATTGTTTGATTTTGTAGACTTTTTTGATTAAATGGGTGTTTACCTACATCCCACAGAGCATGACCACCATCATTATCTTGATTAAAAAATATTTGTGTTTCCTTTGTTTCACAACCCACCGCCAGATTAAATACTGCGATGTTATTCATATTATTCAGACTGATATTTTCTAAGATTCTTTGATAGTTTGATAATTCAGGCTCAAAAGCAAACACTTTACCTTGACTACCAACTATTTTTGCAGCCGAAATAGAATAATATCCAATATGAGCGCCAATATCAATAAAACCATCACCTTGTTGTAAAAAGTGACCAATTAATTGGAATATTTCAGACTCATAAGCTTGCCCTTTTTTCAAACAGTCAAGCATCAGTTTTTGAGTAAATTTTTTAGAGTCTAGGGAAAGCTTTATCTCTTGGCTATCAAAGTTGTTTTGCCATTTAATATTAATGATTTTAGTAGAATTTTCGGCCGTGGTTATGGAACTACTTTTTCTCTGAATCATTGCCCAATAAATATCTGGACCGGCAGCCACATTAAAGTTAATATCTAATACTTCTAAAATTTCAAATCCAGTTCTTTGAATTAAATCTACCCACATACTTTTTCCCAATACACTATAGTGATTTTTATTAGTTTGATGTTTGCAGCTTGTATCAGGAGCTGGTACTTCTATATATAAATAACCGTTGGGTTTAATAACTCTATAAATTTCATGTAAAGTCAAATAAGGAAATACACTATGTTCTAAACAATGTCTGCACCAAACAAAGTCAAAATAGTTATCTTCAAATTCTAGAAATGATTGATCCATTTCATAAACTTGATAACCTTTTTGTTGGCAAATAGCTACATCTTCCTCATTTAAAGTAATTCCTATGGGCAAAAAACCATGTTGTTTAAATATTTCCAAAGCCACACCTTGACCGCAACCAATATCTAATATTTTTGCTCCTGATGGTAAAGAGATTTGTTTCAGACATACATCAAACATTTGCTGAGTTATTTGAGTATGAAGTGGGGTTGGCGCTTCGGGATAAGTATCATTTTTAATTTTTTCGAGAAAATTTTCTATTCTTTGAATTTGTGATTTATTTAGTTTCATCCTCTCAATTTCAAGTAAAATGTCAATTAAAATTTCAAGTAAAAGTTATTCGTTTAGAATAACATAATCATCAGCAATAAAATAATTATATAGGGCTTATTTTTTTAATTGAGTTTAATTGTTTTTATGATTTTATTTTCCCTGTTCCCCACAATATACAACTTTTTACCGAAAAATTTTGGTCTAAAGCCTGCTATCTTAAGAGGATAAAAAAAGAGAATATTCTAAAATTCAAGCCTTTTGATTCAGCTAGAGGTACTGATAACTGATAACTAATAACTGAAATGACATAACTCATCAGTTGATAATTGCTATATAATAGAATTTTAAGATGTAAAAAATAGAGGTATAAACTTTGGGGAGAGTAAGAGTTAGACAGCACGTTAATCCGTTAAGTAGTAAATATCAACAGTCGATCAACTTACCAAATTTTAGTGATATTTATTCTGAGTTACAAAAGCCATTACATTTAGATATTGGTTGTGGTAGGGGAAGATTTTTATGGCAAATGGCACAGGTGCAACCTGAGTGGAATTTTCTTGGTTTAGAAATTAGGGAACCATTGGTTATAGAAGCTAATAGTTGGCTAGATGAACAAGGTTTAAATAATTTGCATTATTTGTTTTGTAATGTCAATATTTCTCTAGAAAAAATATTAAGTTCTTTACCAGAGGGAGCATTACAAAGAGTTTCAATTTTATTTCCCGATCCTTGGTTTAAAAAACGTCATCAACGGCGCAGAGTTGTACAAGAAAAATTAGTAGAAGATTTGGCAAATTATTTAACAGTAGGAGGAAAAGTTTTTCTGCATTCTGATGTGGTAGAAGTGGCAAAAGAAATGTGTGTTCACTTCTCGGCTCATCCTGTATTTCAAAGAACTTCTAATGATTGGCTGACTGAAAACTCTTTACCTGTTTTATCAGAAAGAGAACTAGCAACTTTAGCTAGGGAAAAGCCTGTATATAGGGCATTATTTGTAAGACAATAATTTTGATTAAAGTTTGTTATTTTTACTAATTTTATTCATATATGCTTTACTACCTAATCCGAGCATCCAATACATAATAGGTGCAGATATTGTATATAGACCTCCAATTAGGAAAAATGTCAACAGTAAAAATGAAGCAGGTATTTCAGATAAAATTATGGGGCCTAATATTAATATAAATAAGCTTGCTACAATGATTACGATTAAGAAATACTTGATTACTGTCTAGAGCTTGATATGGTGAGGCATAACTTGTTTATATTTAGAGGTATAAACTTGACCAATTGTGTAGGCTATTATCCATTTTAATCCTAAAGTTACCCCTCTAATTTGAAGACCAAAGATAGCTGAAATTGTTCCGATAATAATCCCTACACCTAAAACTAAACCATACATAATTAAAGCTAATTTATAAGGTTTATTCCACCACATAATACTCAAATAAAAAAAATACTATTTTGACAATTAATATTTTAACTCAAACATGAGCATTCAGGGCTATTTCGTTCTAATTTATGACTTTTTGTGCAAACCACGAAAATATGCCTTTTCAAGGATTGAAGTTTAGAGCAACCAATATCTAAAAGCTAGTAAAATTGTCACTTTATTCTAGAATGAAATAGCCC
>JAAUYJ010185763.1_pt1 | contig 24890 bp, 22 predicted proteins | sample 7278031 | NCBI WGS metagenome assembly JAAUYJ01 (sample SAMN14350222, study PRJNA611818) | marine sediment metagenome | isolation source: surface marine sediment (1.8m) | place: French Polynesia: Moorea | collected 2018-08 | reverse complement strand
TTTCAGCAACAACTTAACATTACGCTTGTTGCCAATAAAGTTGTCATCCACCATAAATAGAGAACCACGCCATCCTAAATCGTATAAACAATCTAACTCTGCTAATAATTGTGCTGGCGTTTTTGTACGAGGTTTGCGACCATATAAAACAATAATATCGCAAAATTCACATTGGAACGGACAACCACGGGAAAATTGAACCGACATAGATTCATAATATTGCATTTCCAATAAATCAAATCTGGGAATAGGAGTAGTTGTCACATCCGGTTTATTTCCATCTGCACGGAAAATACCATGATTTTCCCCACGTTTGACAGCATCGATAAACATTGGCAAAGTAATTTCCCCTTCGTCCAAAATCAGAAAATCTACACCACTGTCCAATTGTTCTTGGGGTAATGCTGTGGGATATGGACCACCACAGGCCACTAATTTATTGCGTCGTTTTGCTTCTCGGATTTGGTCATGTAAATCTTCTTTTTGGACAATCATTGCCGAGAGTATTACTAAATCTGCCCATTCCCATTCTGCTTCTGTTACTGCTCTGATGTTTCTATCGACTAACTTAAATTCCCATTCCTGGGGTAAGATGGCTGCTACTGTTACTAAACCTAACGGAGGTAGCATTACTTTGCGATTTATCAGTTCCAAAATTTTTTCAAAAGACCAGAAAGATTGGGGAAATAAGGGATAAATTAATAGGACTCGCATCAAATATTAGCTCCTCACATTAAGGTCAAGTCTGTTTTTTTTGATGAGTTAAGCTTAACGTGATTATTTAGTTTTAACCAAAAATTATTCTATCTAGTTGATAAAATTCGGTTGTTTGAGATGAGAACTTTTGATCAGTAAATATATTTAATTTAATATATTTTAGATATTATTATCTTGTTTGAAGAACTAAATCAACCTACAAATCTTAAATAATAGTTAAAAATCGACTAATTTGCTTTCAAACTTGGCCTAAGCTGTCATTTCAGTTATCAGTTATCAGTACCTGGTTCTTAAGCAAGAGGTTTGAAAATTATAATATTCTCTTTCTTTATCTCCTCAAAAGGAAAAGATAAAAATATAACTGTACCTAGACAGCTTGAGAAACGCCATAAAATTAGACAAAATTATTTTGTTAATTATTAGACATCCCCAATAATAAAAAATCAAATCAATTACCCTAAAAAAAACATCAATTATTTCTCCATGATCCCTACTGCCTAATCCCTCTTTTCTGGCTATGCTTTATCAACATCTTTAGCTGAAGATAAAAATTCACAAAACAGAGAAGTTATGTATTTGCCATTCAATGGATATTTCGGGAAAGTTAACCTATTTAATTATACCAATTAAAAAAAAAAGCTGGTCCTCGCGAAGGCGGGGGAATATTATCGTTGAGAAAACTTCAACTATTAACTAATTAATAAAGCATTTCCACTTTATCCCTTTGATAACCAGCCTTTTTATTTATTTTTACTATGAGTTCACCACACCCAAAACCCCACACCCAAAACCCAAGATTAATAATATTTGTAGCAAACATTTATCAATTTGGTATTAGAGGCTTTTCTCCCCCCACCTCCCCATCTCCCCACCCCCCAATTTCCCTATCAAAAAACGGTTGCCCAGAGTTCCTGAGCAGGGATAGCTTTTCTGGATATATCTATTGCAGCCATTTATCAAAAATTTCCTCAATTTCTCCGAAATTTTCTAATTTAATCAGAGAAATATTAACCTGTCGGACTAAAGCATTATTCAAAGGAAAAACAAAACCATAATACTCATCAGCTAAGGCAAAATCAGCTAATTTAAAAGGAAGGTGAGGATTTTGTTTCAAATAATATCTCATTGCCGGACTATCAAAAACTACACCGTCAACCTTTTCATCTGCCAAAAATTCTACCGCTTGTTTTAATGTATCAGCTTCAGTTAAACGTGCTTTAGATCGCTTTGCCCACCTCACACCAGTTGAACCCCTAATAACAGCTATTCTTGCTTCTCTTAAATCATCTGGACTTTTAAATATCTCGATTCCTTGATTTGATAAAGACAGTGTTAAAGTTGTAGCAATACCTGCAGTTAAGGAAGAAGCAGTCACCGTAGTTATTAACATCCAAACCCCTGTAATAAATCTACCCAAGGGTGTAATAGGGGTTTTATCTCCATATCCAACTGTTGTTAACGTCACAATTGCAAACCACATTCCATTGCCTACACCTCGCCCAAACTCTTTCGGGAAATGTTGACTATTCCTCTTGTTTTCAATCATCCAAATCAATGTTCCTACTATAAATAAACTGAGCATCAGTAAACCAATAGAAGAAATAAAAGCCCATCCTAAAAAAGGTTTAATTCTACTCCACAAAGAAGGTGGATTCTTAGGTATTAATAAACCAATTTCTGCCTGAAAAAAAGGGTAAGAAAATTCTACCTTTTGCATCCTGTCAGCCGTCATACTGACAGAACCAATAATCACATCTAATTTATTACTAGCTAAAGCATCTAACCCTAAACTAACATCTTGTTTCAGGTAAACTAACTCATATTCTAATTCTGCATCTGCTGCTATTTCATCCCAAACATCAACGGCAATTCCTGTGATTTTACCTTGGTCATTTATAATAAATGGAGACGTACCTAAAACGCCTACTCGTAATTTTTCTGCCTGTACTGGTAAAGTCAATGAAAAAACATAGCCAATAACGATCAAAATTTTTAATTTAATACTGCCGAACATAAAATATTGATGTTATTCAATTTAACTGTATAAAAGTAACCAAAGTAGTTGGATAAAATTCTACAACTGAAATATATAATTATCAAATCAAATGACTAATATTCAAGGCACATTTGCTATAGATGTTCTCAGTGGTACTTCTGATAGTGACATCATAGTTAGTTTGACAGGTAAAGATATTGTCCAGGGTTTTGGAGGAAATGACCAAATCTTCGGCCAACAGGGTACTGATGTCCTTTCAGGTAATCAAGGGGATGATATTGTTTATGGTGGACAAGATGAGGACACAATTTTTGGTGGGCAAGGAAATGACCTGATTTCTGGAGATTTGGGATCGGACTGGTTAATTGGAGACTTGGGCCAAGATACCATGACTGGAGGGGAGGGTGATGATGTGTTTGCGATCGGTAGGCGTGGTAATTTTTCTACTGGTGGGATGACAGTAGGAGATGCAGATGTAATTACAGATTTTGGTAATGGCAGCGATCGCTTTATTCTGACTGGAGGTCTACAGTTTAGTGAGCTGAATATATTACCATCTGAGGGTAATACTATTATTCAAGACAGACTCACAGGAGAATATTTAGCTATTTTACCTGGAGTCACTTTTCTTGAAGAGGCAAATTTTAATTCTGTTGTGGGTGAAGTGGAGTTAGGTCAAATGTTACCAATTTCGGCGCAGGCAAATTTTTCAGGTCAAACGGTTAATTTAGAGGTGGCACAAAACCCACTCGAACAAGCAATAGGTTTGATGTTTCGCACGGAGTTACCAGACGATCGAGGAATGTTATTTTCGATCGATCCTCCTCGCATAGTCAATTTTTGGATGAGAAATGTGTTTATTAATTTAGATATGGTCTTTCTCATAAATGGCGAAGTACAGGCAATTTTTTCTAATGTTCCCCCTTGCGAAACTGAACCTTGCCCAACTTATGGACCGAATACACCAGTCGATGGAGTGATTGAATTGAGGGGTGGGAGAGCAACAGAGTTAGGTTTAAGGGTAGGCGATCGTATTGATATTCAGGCAACAAATTTCAGTTAAGTTATTGCTTCAAAATAATACTCTTTTTTGTGGCAATAAATGTACTTGTGCTACAAAAATATTACTAATTGGTTATTTGTCCTCTACCCATAAATATTTATAGGTTTTAAATTAGGCTTACAATCAATCAATCAATCAATCAATCAATCAATCAATAATTACCACCTACTATTTTGAAATTGGAGTAAAAATTATGACTAATAATTCTTTTTTTGATGAATCTAGAGAAACATCTCTAGTCAAAGCGGAAATAGTCGCAAAATATTTTTGGGCTTGGGCTAAAGTTATAATACCACAAGCGAAAAAAAGACAAACAAATATTGCATATATCGACCTATTTGCCGGGCCTGGTCGTTATCAAGATGGTTCAAAATCTACACCATTACTAATTTTAGAACGTGCTATTGCAGAACCAGATATGCAGCAGAAATTAATTACTATTTTTAACGATAAAAACTCTAATAATACAGAGTCGCTTCAGCAGGCAATCAACTCTCTGCCAAATATAAAAACATTGAAGTATCAACCACAATTTTTAAATACGGAAGTAGGGGAAGAAATTATTAAAGTATTTCAAAAGATTCGTTTCGTACCTACACTATTTTTTATCGATCCGTGGGGCTATAAAGGTATATCTCTTGAACTAATAGGTTCAGTAATTAAAAATTGGGGTTGCGATTGTATATTATTTTTCAACTATAACAGAGTAAATATGGGATTAGAAAATCAGGCTGTAGAAAAACACATGAAAGCCTTATTTAGTGAACAGCGAGTCAATTTACTGAAGAAACAACTTCCAGGAATGCAGCCCCACGAACGAGAATTAACTATCATTGAAAATATATCTCAGGCACTTAAAGAAATTGGTGGTGTCTATGTACTCCCCTTTTGTTTTAAAAATGATAGGGGAACTCGAACTAGCCATCATCTCATTTTTATTTCAAAGAATGTTTTAGGATACTCAATAATGAAAGATATTATGGCTAAAGAAAGTTCATCTTCTGAGCAAGGTGTACCAATTTTTGAATATAACCCAGCTACAAAATATCAACCTTTACTTTTTGAACTATCCCGACCACTTGATGAACTAGAAAATATGCTTTTAAATGAATTTGCAGGTAAGACAATTACGATGATAGATATTTATCATCGACATCATGTTGGTAAGCGATATATCAAGAAAAATTACAAAGATACTCTAATTAAATTAGAAGCTCAAGGTAAGATTATTGTAGAACCATCTAAGCGTAGAAAAAACACATTTGGAGACACAGTAAAAGTTACGTTTTTACCTCAACAGTAATCTTTTCTTTTCTAGATTGATGCTCATATTCTACTTTGCATCCTCTCCATTTTTTTTGATGTTTTCCCAAACTTCTGGCATCTCATCCCAAACTTTTCCATCTAATATTCTGCCTAAAGCTTTAGGAGTTCTACCACCCCATTGTTTAAAGAAAAAAGCTACATTAGCAGCTTCACATTGCTGACAAATACTTTGTGCCCATTCCTCTTTCATCGGACGACATTTATTGCCAGATTCTCCCCCTACAATTACCCAATGAATATCTGTTAAATTAAGTTGTAAAGAACCTAAAAGTGGTTCACAAGAAATAAACCGCACCTTAGCAGGTACTTGTCGTAAATAATCGACACGATGAACATAATTTTGATTTTCTACAGATACACCCATCCAAATATTATTATGCCAGTCTAATTCAGGTGCTAAATCAACTAAACGTTGATGCCTTTTTGTCAAAATCTGATAAATGTGCCGGGGTGTTTTGCCAATTATTTCAAATACTTTTTTGATGAAAGATACAGGAACATCTTCATGAAAAATATCACTCATTGAATTAACAAAAACTAGACCAGGAGTACGCCAGCGCAAGGGTTGTTCCAAACGTTCTGGATGTAATGTCAAAGCAAATCCTTGAGGAAAATTATTAGTAAAACGCTTTGTAATTGCTTCTGCGTAACAATGAGTACAACCAGGACTAACTTTGTCACAACCTGTCATCGGATTCCAAGTTCTATCTGTCCATTCAATACCAGTTTTATTACTAGCCATATTTCAATTTTATTGCTCAAATTCAACAAGATTTATAAGTCTAATTAATCTACTAATTTCTTTGATTTTAGTCACTTAATTATAACTATAATTTGAGTTCAAAATCAACCTACTTTTATTTGAAAACTAAAACTTAAAATTATCTAAATAAAACACCCATAACCTGTTTCTCTGGCCTGCCCTTTTTTACCGAATCATTAATAATTAAATAATTCTGGTTGAAAGCCGACCCTTTTAAGGGGAAAAAGCGGTCGGAAAGCGGAGCAGTCCGTAGGATGGGATGGCGATGCTTCGGAGCGGCTGTGCATTCTTCGCGCCTTCCTTTCCCTCCGGGACGCTACGCGCAGTTCGGAGCTTTGCGGAGCGCAAACGCCATATCCAATCGACCAAGAAAAGAAATAATATTTCCTGAACTGCAATTCCGTAACAGTTTTAACCAGAGGTAATTATCAATTATCCCTGATCAATTATCAATTAATGAAATTAGACATCTCCAATAATAAAAATCAAATCAATTATCCTAAAGAAAACATCAATTATTTCCCTACTCCCTACTCCTTATTTCCTGGAGACGTCTATGGTTTCCCCACTCTCTCCAAAACGATATCCTTTCCGATAAACAGTATGAATTAATGGCGACTCCCCTGTTGCCTCAATTTTCCGACGTAATAAACGTACCTGTGCTGCCAAAACATTACTACTTGGCTTTTCCCCTTCTCCCCACAAATATTCATAAATTTGTTGGTGGGTTAAAAGTTGACCGGGGGAACCCATTAAATATGCTAGCAGTTTACATTCTTTTTCAGATAAATCAATCATCCGCCCACTACGATAAGCAACTTGATTTTCAATGTCTAATTCTAAATCTGCCACTTGCAAACGGTGGTGAGCTGTAGTTGTTTCCATAGTCGGAGGGCGACGTAATAAAGCCCGCACTCTAGCTAATAACTCTCGCAGCTCAAACGGTTTAACTAAATAATCATCAGCACCAGCATCTAATCCAGCAACACGATCGTCTACCGTATCTTTCGCAGTCAGAAATAAAACTGGAGTGTAGTCGTGGCGCGATCGCAACTCTTGACAAATTTCCAATCCTGGTTTCTGGGGTAACATCCAATCTAAAATCAGTAAATCATAATTACCCTTACTTGCCATCTCAGCTCCAGCAACCCCATCCTCAGCCACATCAATAGAATATCCCTCCCGACTCAAAGCACGAGTCAGAGGGGAAATGAGTTCCGGTTCATCATCAACTAACAATATTCGCATTTGTTGAATTTAAGGAGTTTCAATTATACCTCGCCAAGAAGATTAAAATCTTGAGTGAAAAATATTTTCTGGCTCAACTGCTGCTGCTGCCAACCATTCCTGCATATCAGGCAACGCCCAAACTGCCTCAGCATAAGCTTGTGCAACTGGATTTAATTTAATCTGGTAAGTGGCAAAGCGCGAAACTAGGGGAGCATACATAGCATCAGCGATTGTAAACTTACCAAATAGCATATCACCTCCTGCACCAAATTTTTCTCGGCACTCCCGCCACATATTGTCAATTCTATCAATCTCAGGTTTTACCTCTGGAATCATACCAGGTTCTGAATAGCTCCCCCGACAGTCCATTGGCATATATCTGCCTAAATTTGGGAATCCTGCGTGCATCTCTGCACTTATCGCCCGCGCCATAGCTCGTGCTGCGTCATCTTTTGGCCATAAAAAAGTGGCGAATTTCTCGGCTACATATTCACAAATAGCTAAAGACTCCCAGACTTTTATCTCCCCATCTAATAATACTGGTAAAAGTCCTGTGGGAGAATATTTGCCAATTTCTTGATGAGTGGTGGGTGTATCTAGCAGAATTTTCATTTCAGTAAATTTAATTCCTGCTTGTTTCATTGCTAACCAGGGTCGCAATGACCAAGGGGAATAATTTTTATTACCGATTACTAGAGTTAATTTACTCATAATTTTTTAACTAATTTATAGATGGCATCGCCATTTTTTTTATGTATTTAGAACATAAAACGAATTATTATGACGATCTTCTTTACTTGAGAGACTATAGTATACCACATTAGTATTGTAATAATTAGCCTCTTTTTCACATTTTATTCCCACTTTTTCCATAACTCTTCGAGAGGCAATATTTTGAGGATGAGCGATCGCCACAATTTTCTCTAGATTTAATTCTTCACTCGCCATATTTCCAAGCTGCTTTTGAAGCTTTTGTTGCTAATCCCCGATGCCAATATGCTTGGTCGAATATATATCATCCTAGTTCAATTTCATCTGTATTATCTAAAAAACAAAGCACACAACGACCAATCATTTTATGACTAATTTTATCAACTACTGCCCACATTCCAAAATTATGTTTTTGCCAATGAGAAATTATTGCCAATAATTTTGTTTCTGTTTCTGTTTCTGTTCTAGTAATAATGCCTTTTCCTACATATCTCATTACCTCTGTATTTTTATAGAACCCCTGAAGGGATCTATTGAAAAATAGACGGTGTGATAGGGAGATAGGGAGATGGGGAGATGGGGTGTATTAGAATATTTTTCCATCTTTTGGTTGTATTTCCTATATCTACAGATGACTCGTGCCTCAAAAAGTTATTTCCCGGTAAAGATACACTTAGGGCTTCTATAAAATTGATACAATCCATCTAAATCTCTGGGAGTAAATTGTCTGAGTATTAATCTTTCTGTTTCAATTGTCACCATCATAATTATGTTTTTGATGATTTATAATTGTTAAAAATCAACTAATATGCTACCTTATAAAAATCTTATCAAAATTATAATATTATAACTCACATTCATTATCAATGAATAACAATTCACCCAAAACCAACAGTAAAAAAAACCAAAATAATCGGGAAACAGACTGGCAATTACTGCAAAGAATAGCAAGCTATGGCCTCCGCCATAAAAATTTAGTCATTGTCTCTCTAATTTTACTATTTCCATTATCAATTTCAGGTGCAATTCAACCACTTTTAATTGGACAAGCAATTTCTTTAATTTTAGGAGAAAAAACATACTCATTTCTACAACAAATGTCAATCTCTCAAGGGTTAAATGTTTTAGCCACTGTGTTAATGTTGACTATTGTTATACGCTTGATATTTCAATCTCTACAAGGTTTTTTAGTGCAAAAGGTGGGACAACAAATTACTGCCGATATTAGAGATGATTTATTTGCTCATGTTCTTTCTTTAGGGGTAAGATTTTTTGACCGCACTCCTGTAGGCAGATTAATTACTCGTCTTACTAGCGATGTCGAAGCTTTAGGAGATGTATTTTCTACAGGAGCTATTGGCATTGTTAGTGATTTATTTTCTATTTTAATAATTGCCATTACGATGTTAAGTATACAATGGCAACTAGCTGTAATGCTGATATTAATGATGTTTCCAGTAACGGCAATTATTATCTATTTTCAGCAACAATATCGGCGGGCTAATTATAAAACGAGAGAAGAACTTTCTGGTTTAAATTCTCAACTTCAAGAAAACTTAATTGGCATCGGAGTAGTGCAATTATTTCGCCGAGAAAAGTTTAACTCTGAGTTGTTTAGAATTAATAATCAAAACTATGTTAAAGCAGTAGATAAAACTATCTTTTATGATTCGGCTGTATCTGCTACTTTAGAATGGATTGCTTTAGTAGCGATCGCCGCAGTTTTATTTCTTGGTGGTCAATTTGTTTTAGGAAAAAATCTAGATTTTGGCACCCTATCTTCGTTTATTTTATATGCTCAACGTTTATTCGATCCCTTACGACAATTTGCCGAAAAATTCACAGCTATTCAAGCAGGATTAACTGCTATAGAAAGAATTTCAAATCTGCTAAATGAACAAGTTGAAATTCTCGACCCCGAAGGAGAAACTAAAAAATTACCTACCTTCCAAGTTACTAATAATCAAATAGGTGAAATTAGGTTTGAAAATGTTTGGTTTGGCTATAAACCAAATGAGTATGTTATCAAAAATCTTAACTTTACAATTAAACCAGGTGAAAAAGTCGCATTAGTTGGGCCTACAGGAGCAGGAAAAAGTTCTATAATTCGTTTACTTTGTCGTTTATATGATGTGAATAAAGGCAGAATTATCGTAGATGGTATTAATATTCAAGACCTACCTCAAGCCGAATTACGAAGACATATAGGTGTTATTCTCCAAGATGGATTTTTATTTGCAGGGGATGTTAAAAGTAATATTACTTTAGGGGAAAACTACTCCTTTGAGGAAATTACAGCAGCAGCAAAAAACACAAATATAGATAAATTTATTGCCGAATTACCCCAAGGATATGATACTCAATTACGAGAGCGAGGAGCGAATCTTTCTAGTGGTCAAAAACAGTTATTAGCATTTGCTCGTGCTGCCATTCGTAACCCTAGAATTTTGGTACTTGATGAAGCAACAGCTAATTTAGATGTAGGTACAGAAGCCTTAATTCAATCAGCATTAGAACAACTTTTAGCAGAAAGAACAGCTATTATTATCGCTCACCGACTTTCTACTATTAGAAATGTTAACCGAATTTTTGTATTAAAACGAGGGGAATTAATTGAGTCTGGAACCCACGAGCAATTATTACAAAAACAAGGTCTTTATGCTAGTTTATATCAATTACAAATGTTAGGAAGTTAAATTATAGAGTAGTTATGTACATATAGCGGTCTATTTAAAAATCAGAAACAGGAGCAAAATCAAATGGGATTTATCAGCCCCAAAGTAGATTACGCTTTTAAAAAAATATTCGGTTCGGAACAAAGCCAAGATATTTTAATTAGCTTTCTCAATTCCATAATTTATGCAGGAGAAAAAAACATTGAATCTTTGACAAATTTTCACCCATATAATCCTGGTCAATTGATGTAAGCATTCAGCTATTAGCAGTCAGCTAGCCTCTTTTCCTGCGGAATGCTGCGCAAACAGAGGAGCTTTCCTCCGGAATGCTACGCAAACGCTAACAGCAAAAATATTTACCTAAATAGTTAAAGTTAGCTGATGATGTCCGCTTTTACCCAGACTTTTAATTATGGCGCTACTTCAATCTTAATTCATCCTCCAAATGCAAAAAACGAGGAACGCTGAAACCTGATAGCTGAGGGCTGAATGTTTACCAATTGATAGGTAGGGGCGAATGGCAATTCGCCCCTACTTTTAAGATATAAAAGCAATTTTATTGGATGGTTCTATTGTAGTTTTGGAGAAATTTCAGCAACAATTAAGTAGTCAAATTGAAGATTTAGTTTTGTCAGATTTATAAAATTTAACAGAGGATATTTTTGACTTTAATAGTTTGGTAGATTTGGAAAATTGGTTGAAGGAACGTAAGTAACTTTGTAGGTTGGGTAGAACCGAGTGAAATCCAACATTAATCTTCGGAATTCAATTTCACATCAATATAAGGAATGTTAATGCAGCTAATTCGCAGGATCAACTCAGCATCAATCTTAGGAATGAAACCCACATCAATATATTGTTGTTGGGTGAAGCGATAGCGCAACCCAAGCTACAGTATGATAATTAATTATCCGACGGGATGATGACCGTTCGTTGCGCTCCAGTATCTAGAAGTAAGTTAAAAGTAAGCTTTCTCTTCTGACCTTCGATACCTACAGGAATAACCCATAATTTAAGTTTGTCGAAAGCTGCATTTCCGACAAACTCTTTCCTTACTAAAATTATACTCATCGTTATCTATATAGTATTGAAAGCTTGAACTTACTTCACTTAACCTCGCCATCAATACTACCAGTATAGAATGTGTACAAATCCCCTTGAAAAGATTCAATTTTCTCTAAAATAAAATCAATCGAACTTGCTTGCAATAATACTTTTCCACTAGCAGGAAAACCATATTTATCTCTTTGAGTAATGTCTACTGTCACCCATTGGTTAGGATAGTTTTATTCAATCTCGGATATTCTTAATTCTTGGGATTTTTTAATCATTTTAAGGATTTTTACTATAGCAATCCGTGCATAGGTTGTAATATTTTATCGTAGGGGTTTGGTCTCCAAATCCCATTTTCGCTTGGGTTTGTTAACCAAACCCCTACAGTTTTTTTCACAAATCATTTAGGATTAGTATACAAGGATTACTAATAATATTATAAGGTTCAAAACCTAGCAGGTTTGCCAAGACTTTCTACTCGTCGTAGCAAACCTGAATATCGCTATATTACCAGCAAAAAATAAAGCTACTTCCTTCAGATATTAGATTACCTAGACCTGCGAAAGTATCATTGTTGTTATTAATTGGAAATCCAAAAAATGAGTCATAATTTGAATCTTCAAATCCCTGGTTGATTGTCTGTTCCTCTTGATATATACCAGAGTCAAAATTCATTAATTCCTGAATTTTTACCTTTGCTTGCTCGAATGATTCTTCTACTAATAAATCTTCTTTACTTCCCTGGGGATATTGATTGATATCTAGATAATTTTCTATTTTGTGTGAGTCTCTATCTCCTGGAAAGAAAGATTGTATAAAGTTTCCTGGCCAGCTAGGAAGATTATGTTGGTCTTCAGGAACAGCTATTCCTGGTAGATTTTTCAGACGGTTAGGAAAATCATCTTCTCGTAATAAATAGTCGAAATTATCCGAACTAATTCCCTGGAAATCTGTAAAGGGAGAGAAAGCTAATATTCTTGTTCTTTCCTGAATATTTTCAGGCAGTTGATTAAAAATATCTTCAGCAAAGAAGTTGCCTTGGGAGTGAGCAAAAATTAAAAATTTATCTTCCAAACTATTTTCTTAGTCAATATTTTGAATTCTTTCTACAACATCGTTAGTAAATTGCGTACCTTCAAAATCATTTCCTGAAGTAACAGCTTGAATAATAGAATGAGCAAAGTCGAAGTTAATAGGTTTTGGTTTGCCTGAAAGATTATATGTTTCTTCCCAAACCTGAGAATTAATACCAGTTTTGTAGGTTGGGTTGAAGAATGAAACCCAACATCAATATATGGAATTAAATCTTACATCAATATGAGGAATGTTAGCGCAGCTTATCCGCAGTATAAACTCCACATAAATATCAGGAATTAAATCCCACATCAATATATTTTTGTTGGGTTGCGCTCTCGCTTAACCAAACCTATAATATTATAATTAATTATCCTAATATGATATAATGTGCCCTAATCAACTACTCAAATAATTTCAAGACTTAGGAGTTATCTTTAATTTAGCTGTAAACTTAACACCAAATTCCATTCCTAGTTCCAACTCTGCTTCCCATGTCAAATTTCGCTTTTCACAAGCTCGTGAAAATTCTTCATAAACTTTATCTACAAGTTCGCTAGGAGTTAGCAGTAAGTAGGAGAAAATATTTGGTAATTATAAATATTTTTGGCTCTTAGCTATCTGACATTTTTTTATACCGAATTAAACTGATTTCATATCAGATAGCTATTCTATTATTCCGGCTGTTCAATCGGAATTTCAATTGCAAACTCAGTTCCCTCACCATATTCCGAAATACAACTCAAATTCCCACCATGTTTTTCCACAACAATTTGATAACTAATAGACAAACCCAAACCAGTACCCTTACCCACTGGTTTAGTAGTAAAAAAACGCTCAAATAAACGTTCCTTAACTTCCTCATTCATACCCAAACCATTATCCACAATTCTAATTTTAACTTGCTCTGGCGCAGCAGTAGTTTTAATCCTAATACTCGGATTTTTACCGCCCCAATTATCACTCATCATCCCCTCTTCCAAAGCATCAATAGCATTCCCAATTAAATTCATAAATACCTGATTCATCATCCCCACAAAACATTCTACTAAAGGCAATTCCCCATACTCTTTTTGAATAGTAATCTGAGGATTTTTTCCCCGCCCTTTTAAACGATTTTGCAGAATTACCAAAGTACCATCAATGCCATCATGAATATTCATCAAAGTTTTCTTAACATCATCTTTTCGAGAGAAATTTCTGAGTGATCGCACAATTTCTCGAATCCTTTCTGCCCCCATTTGCATCGCACATATTACCTTCGGCAAATCTTCCATCATGAAATCTAAATCTATATCTTCAATTTCGTCTTTAATTTCATCTGGGGGATTAGAACAATATTGCTGATAAAGACTTAGTAAATTTAGCATATCTTTAGCATAATTATTCAAATGCACTATATTTCCATAAACCGAACTTACGGGATTATTAATTTCGTGGGCAACTCCTGCTATTAATTGACCCAAACTAGACATTTTTTCAGTATTAGTTAAAGTAGTGTTAGCTTTCTTTATTTCTTGTAAAGCCGTTTCTAATTCTTGCTTTTGTTGTCTTAACTCAGCTTGAGATTGCTTCAGTGCTACTTCTGCATTTTTACTCTCAGTAATATCTGTAATAAATCCTTCTAAAGCTTCTAATTCTCCCGACTCAGAAAACACTCCTATACCCTGTTCCCAAACCCATTTAATTTTTCCAGCCTTAGTAGTAATTCGATAAACCACTTGATAATGTTTATTTTCTTGCACAGCAAACTGAACAGCATTTGACAAACGTTGTTTATCTTCTGGGTGAATTAATTGTGATAAATATATTTTCCCCTCTCCCGAAAAGTCTTCTGGTTGATAACCAGTCAGCAAATAGCAACCATCACTGACAAACTCCAGACTTCGATGTAGATCGTTGCGGAAACGGTAAGCCATACCAGGTAAATTACTCATCAAAGTTGATAAAATTCTCTGGCTTTCCCACAATACCTCTTCTGCAAATTTGCGTTCTGTAATATCTGTAATCACTGCCAGCAAACAAACTTCATCACCAATATAAATAATTTCTGCAGATAACAACCAAACCTTGATAGCACCAGATTTTACTCGGAACTTATATTCGTGATTTTGCACCATTCCTTGCTGTTGCAAAATCTGTCTAAATTCGGCTCTTTCTTCTGGATGAACCCATATCTTTAAGTCGTCAGCAGTAGCATTGATAACTTCTTCCTGGGAATAGCCCATAATTTTTAAGAAGCTATCATTGACTTCAATAAACCGTTGCTCGTCAAAAGTGGTAATACTGATTGGATCGGGACTACAACGAAAGGCTTTAGAAAACTTTTCCTCTGACAAACGCAACTTAGCCTCTGTTTGTTGACGTTCTGCTATTTCCGTCTCTAATCGCTCAACTGCCTCCTGTAGTTCCTGTGTTCGTTTTTCTACCCTTTTTTCTAACTCTTCATTTGTTTGCTGTAATGCTGCTGCCGCCAATACACGGCTAGTGATATCATACACAACAACTTGCCATCCCAATCTACCATTAAACTTCACCGAACTTAAAAGCACTTCTGCAAGAAACTCAGAATCATCTAAACGCTGATACCGCCAGTTAAAATGACAAATACCTTTCTGAAGTGCTATTTGCAGGTAATTTTGAGCCAGAATAACAGAATCTTCTCCTCCTGATTGTGTTTCTGGGCTAAAGTCCCAAAGTTGTTTACCACAAAATTCAGCTTTTTGAGTACAGCCAAATAATTTTAAAGTCGCCGGGTTACAATCAACAAAACCATGTTGATCTAAAAGCATAACTGCATCTGTAGTAGATTCGTATAAATTACGAAACTTTTTTTCTGAATCTTGTAAACTAGCAATTAATCCTGTTTGAATAGCAACAGCTTGTTTGGTTTCACTCAAGTCTCTTGTAATTTTAGAAAATCCCTGTAATTCCTCATTTTCATCATATAACGCAGTAGTAGTTACATTTCCCCAAAATAGTGATTTATCTTGGCGCAAACACAATTTTTCTATTATAGATTTTCCTTGATTTATTGCTATTTCTAATTCCTGGGATGGAAGTTGATTATTAATATCTTTTTGAGTGTAAAAAACCGAAATATATTGCCCAATAATTTGCTCCTCTCGATATTTATAAATGCGTTCTGCCCCGGCATTCCAGCTGATTACATATCCATCTGGGTCTAACATAAATATCGCATAATCTTGAACACTTTCTATTAATAATCTCTGTCTTTCCTCCCTTTCTTGTAAAGCTACCTCTGCTTGTTTGCGTCTAGTAATATCTTCAACAAATCCTTCATAATATAAAAATTTTCCCTGCTCATCCCGAACTACCCAAGCATTTTCAGAAATCCAAATTATTTTGCCATCTCTACGATAAATCTGAGACTCAAAGTCAGAAACTTCTCCTTTTTCTCTTAAAATTTCAGCAAATTCGTCACATCGCTGAAGATTTACATAAAGTTGATGTTTAATATCTGTCAATGCAGCAATCATTTCAATAGCAGAATTATAACCATAAATGCGAGCCAAGGTAGCATTAGCAGTAATGTAACTTCCTTCAATTCCTATCTGATAAATTCCTACAACTGTATTCTCAAAAATACTTTGATATTGTTTTTCCATTTACTGCAATTCCTCCTACCTTTTATGGCTATTAATAATTTTTTTTTCTGCTTTATGTCTATAAATAAATATGAAATAAATCTGAGAAGTTGATTTTTGAATCAAAATATCCTGGTATTAATTATATATCTTAGATATTTATCTAGATTTTAGATTTAGCTAAAAGAAATTCTCTCATCCTCTAGATTTATCCAAGGTATCAACCTAAAATCATTGCATTGTTAAAAAATATAAAATCTATAGTTGAATTATGGCTATGACCGAACCCACTTCCCAAAATCAACCAAATACACTCACAACTAATTCTAATCCTAATAAATGGCCTAATCTATTGCAACAACTACTTGATGGCCAATCCTTATCTGCTGACCAAGCATCAGATTTAATGCAAGGATGGCTACAAGAACAAATTCCCCCTGTTTTATCAGGAGCAATATTAGCAGCCTTACAAGCAAAAGGTGTCTCTGCTGAAGAATTGGCTGGTATGGCTAAAGTCTTGCAGTCCTTATCTTTAACTCACGAATATAAGTATAGTAACAACTCCCCATACCCAGTCATTGATACCTGCGGTACTGGGGGTGATGGGGCCTCCACATTCAATATTTCTACTGCTGTTGCTTTTGTAGTGGCTGCTGCGGGAGTACCAGTAGCCAAACATGGAAACCGTTCTGCTTCTGGTAAAGTGGGTTCTGCTGATGTTCTTGAAGCATTGGGAATACGTTTAACTGCTCCCACCGAACGGGTAATTTCTGCTTTATCGGAGGTAGGAGTTACTTTTCTATTTGCACCTGGTTGGCATCCGGCAATGAAATCTGTAGTTCCTTTACGTCGGACTTTAAAAGTCAGAACGGTATTTAATCTTTTGGGACCTTTGGTCAATCCTTTACAGCCCCAAGGTCAGGTTATAGGAGTATATAATCCTAGTTTAGTTGAAATTGTAGCTCAGGCTCTAGGAATATTAGGAACAAAATCGGCGATCGCTCTCCACGGCAGAGAAAAACTAGACGAAGTTGGTTTAGGAGATATTACAGATATTGCTATTTTATCTGAAGGTAAGGTGCGAATGACAACGCTTAACCCTCAAGATTTTGGTGTTAATACTGCACCAATAACTGCTTTACAGGGTGGAGAGATAGACCAAAATGCGGAAATTCTGAAAAATGTTCTTCAAGGTAAGGGAACTGTACCTCAACAGGATGTAGTAGCTTTGAATAGTTCTTTAGCTCTACAGGTAGCAGGTGTTGTACCTCTAGAAGCTCATGCAGAAGGTATTGCTAAAGCTAGAGATATTCTCCAGAGTGGGGCAGCTTGGTTCAAGTTAGAGCAATTAGTTAACTTTTTCAGCTAAGTTATTTAGGTGGTAGGTTTCAGGTGGCAGGTATTAGTTAAATATAGCAATCCTATTTTTCAATTTTTCCATGACCTAATCTAATAATTAATATACCAATCCTAAACAATCCTAAATAGGTTATGACAAATCAAAAAGTTAAATAAAAAAACTGAAACTCTTGCCTGTTCCCTGTCCCCTTTTCCCTGTTCCCTAAAAGCCATTAAAATTTTGTACAGGACTCAAATAGGATTGCTATAGTTGATAGTTAATAGTTAATAGTTATTAATTCAACAATTTAGTTGGAAATTCTCTCCTTTTAAGGGGGTAGAATCCCAAATTTTCCTTTGAGTAAATCCCCTAATTTTAAGAAGGGGTAATTATTAATTATTAATTGTTAATTATTAATTGCTGAACTAACTGCTTTGTCATATTCTTTTATTTGTAGAGCGGTTGACGCTTTTCCATCCATTGCATCTGCCTTTACTGATAACTAATAACTCAATGATGATTAACTACTCGAACGGGCTCTTAATTCTACTACCTTCTCTTTAATACTCATATCATATTTGCCAAAAAAGTCTTGCCCAAGCAATGCTACCTTTTGTTGGGGGGGTGAAATGGCAACCGTAAATTGCTTAAATTCTAAACCTCCTGCAGCAATAGAACCTACAACTCCAATTCCTAGTTGTACATCTCTACCATCAGCAACTTTAAAAGTTCCCTGAGTATCTGGCAGCACTTTTAAAGAGTCTGCCATTTCCTGAGTAATAATCGTATTCGTGGCTCCGGTATCTAAAATCATTTCATAGTTTTGAGCGTCATTAAAAGTAACATTAATAATGGGACTACCTTCTTCTCCATTTGTACGCCGCACTATTGGGATGGCATATACTCCTGCTGCTGTACCTGAAGCTGATACCTCTTCGGGTAAATCTTCTGGAAATAGACGACATACTTCTATTGTTAAGTCCATTTTCTGACCCGCATCGTTTATCATAAAACATCCAGGATATTCTTGGGCGATCGCAGTCACACGATAAAGTAGGCCAAATCCTGTTACAGAAATTAATGTTGTCAGTAATACTGATGGAATTTGCCACAATTTGGGTTGAGCTTGTTGTCTTTTTTGAGGACTTTGCTGTAACCTACTCAGCTTATCCTTAGTTAAGTTAAGAGATGAATATTTTTCGATCATAATTACTTAATTTTTTAATTTTTTAATTTTTTAATTTTTTAAGATTTTGAATTTTTTATTTATTCTAAGATTTAATATTTAAACCTATTTTATCATAATCAAAATGTAAGTAGAATCTGTACTTGTGACTACTACGTTGTTACTAAAACTAATATATTCTCTATGACCTAAGTACATATTCTGAGGTTATATTTAACTGCTGAATTAATTTAGAGGAACTAGAATGTCTATTTCATCTCAACCTGCTTTATTGGTACTTTCAGATGGAACTACTTATGAAGGATTATCCTTTGGTGCTTCAGGAACAACAATTGGAGAAGTAGTATTTAACACAGGCATGACTGGCTATCAGGAAGTCCTCACAGATCCAAGCTATTGTGGGCAAATAGTCACTTTTACCTACCCAGAATTAGGAAATACAGGGGTGAATGTAGAAGACGAAGAATCCAGTAAGCCACAGGTACGGGGTGCGATCGCTCGTAATATTTGTTTACGTCCTAGTAACTGGCGTTGTACCAAATCTCTGGCAGATTACCTAAAGGAGCATAACATTCCAGGAATTTATGGTATTGATACCCGGTCTCTGACCCGCAAAATTAGAACTGTCGGGGCGATAAATGGGGCAATTTCTACGGAAATTCTAGACCCGGCGGAACTATTACAAAAAGTTCAGGCAGCTCCTAGCATGGCTGGATTGAATTTAGTTCGCGAGGTAACAACTAAAGAGGTTTATCAATGGTCTGAACCTACTAATCCAGATTGGGAGTTTAATCCTTCTGTTCAAGGTTATGGTGGAGAACAATATACTGTTGTGGCCATTGATTTTGGAGTGAAAAAAAATATCCTACGGCGTTTGGTAAGTTATGGTTGTCGAGTTATAGTTGTTCCTGCTAATACACCTCCAGAGGAAATTCTTAAGTACAACCCTGATGGTATTTTTCTATCGAATGGCCCCGGAGACCCAGCCACAGTTACAGAAGGTATAGAGACTACTAAGGAACTACTCAAATCATCTAAACCTATATTTGGCATTTGTATGGGACATCAAGTGCTTGGTGCTTCCTTGGGGGCTGAAACTTTTAAACTGAAATTTGGTCATCGAGGTCTAAATCAGCCAGCAGGTTTACAGCAGCAAATAGAGATTACCAGTCAAAATCATGGATTTGCGATTAATCCAGATTCTTTAGCTGCTGAGGTAGAAATTACGCATCTGAATTTGAATGACCGAACTGTTGCGGGTTTACGACATAAGTCTTTGCCTGTATTCTCAGTTCAATACCATCCAGAGGCAAGTCCGGGTCCTCACGATGCTGATTATCTTTTTGAACGTTTTGTCCAAGCAATGCGAGACCAGAAAAAGGCCCTAGCATCAAAATAGGATCTGTTTTGGATTGCGAAAAATTCACTCGGCTTTGGGCAGTAGAATGTCTCACACCTAAAATATCTGATCTACATAACTGTTTAATTAACTTACAGCGCTTTTCATCAGAGTAGAACACCTCGTTTTACCTAACACCTACCACCTAACACCTAGATTTTTAACTGTGGTTTACTCATATAAAAACTGCTGCAATTAACAGTTGTTTGTATTAAATGGTCATCTGTCTATAGACAAATTGACCATAAAGATATATAATTAATATTCGACTCATGTAGAATCAAGCTAGGAGGGTGTTATTCCTGATCCCAAGCCATTAAACCTGACTGTTAGCCTTAGAGGCTCTCATGAAGTCGGGGATAACTACCAACTATTCCGCTTAACAGGCTTATTAGATGCTTTCTCAGAAGCATCTTTTAGCAAGGTGATCAAGGCAAAAATCGATCAGGGACCAAAAAATATTATTTTGGACTTATCCAAGATAGATTTTGTAGATAGCTCTGGGTTAGGAGCATTGGTGCAGCTTGTTAAGCACACTCAAACACATCAAGGTGGTTTACAGATAGTTTCTAATCCCCGTGTAACTCAGACTGTTAAGTTGGTTCGTTTAGAGAAGTTTTTGTCTTTGCAGCCTTCACTAGCAGTAGCGTTGGAAAATGTCAATAAATCTTGACAAGGGTAGGCCGTTACCGATTAGCTAAATGGCTAGATGGTATCTCCCGTCAAAAGGCAAGGGTCTGGACGGGAGAAGGTCAAACCTAATTAATAGACCTCTCCAGAAAAGAGAGAGCAGGGAGCAGGATCAATAATTGATGTTTTCCTTACCATAATTAATTTTATTTTTTATTATTTGAGATGTCTAATCGGAGCAATATTCAGATTCAATTTTACTAACCAGTAGAAAAAGATAATATTACAGTTAGATATATAAGCTAAGAATTTAAGTAAAAAGACTTGTAGAAATAAATAATGTATATCTTAGTAGATATATATTGAGATAATATAGAAAAATCGAAAAATATTTGTGAATCAATATGTTCTAGTTTTTATATCTAGACAATTTCTGAATCAGTACAAGTAAAAAGAAAAATCGGAAAACTTTCACTACAAAATTAGAAAAATATAGATATTAAAGTTAATAGATATTAAAGTTAGGAATTAGGAATATTGAAAATTCCCCTATCAAAGAATGTTGAAAGAGGACTCCCATTATAATCTTTGATTTTACTGGCGAGTGTCAAGAGATTAAGACAGGTGAACAAGGAGAAAAATCAGTTTGCACCAGCTAAACCTCCTCATACTAACACCAGCAGAAATTCAACAAATTTCACCCTCAGCCTGGGCCTATTTAGGGGATGCAGTTTACGAACTTTATATTCGTAACCACTACTTGTCCCCACCTAAGCGATCGCATTCTTATCATCAATTGGTTGTGGCCCAAGTCAGAGCAGAGAGTCAGGCCAATCATTTACATACCCTAAAACCCTATCTCACCAGTGCAGAGTTAGATATTGTCAAGCGAGGACGCAATGCTGCTTTAAGGAAACCTAAAAGACTAGATCCCGAAATTTATCAACAGGCGACTAGTTTAGAAACATTAATTGGATACTTATATTTGAGCGATCCCCAAAGACTAAATGAACTGTTAAGCTACATAGAATTAGATTAATATTACTTACCACTTGAGTCAGTAAAAATTATAACTACTGGCGTTACATTATAGCATTATAAGGGTATAAAAATAAAAAAGGAATCATCTTAAATATTTTTCATTCAATAGTTTAGTCTTCGCCGTAGGGATATTGAGGTTTTGCTGAAAAGTGTAAAATCTACCAGTTATCATATTCATTTTTATACATTTTTTTCTTATTCTCTGTTCCCCGTTCCCCGTTCCCCATTCCCTGTTCCCTGTTCTCTAAAAATTTCCAATATATCACAACTTAAATCATATTACTATATATTAGCTATTTAACTAATTAATATCAGCTATGTCTCCAAAACCTCCTAAACTTAACCCAAAAAACAAACCCTATAAACAGAAACAGATTAAACTCAAGAGTGGACAGTCAATAAATGAACTTCCACCGACTTCTGAAGAAGATGACGATCTAATTTACGGACGACATACTGTACAAGCAGCTCTCAAGAGTGAACGATATTTAAACCGCATCTGGGTTGTTACTCCACTGCGATACGATCCCAGATTTCATACATTACTCAATGAAGCTAAAGCCAGAGGTACAATCATAGACGAAGTAAACGATCGCCGTCTAGATCAAATTACTCAGAGAAAAAATCACCAAGGTATAGCAGCTCAAATATCTCCCTACGAATATAAAGAACTTCACGAAATAATTTCCGAAGCCAAATCTAAAACAGATCAACCAGTATTACTAATAGCAGATGGTCTCAACGATCCCCATAATTTAGGGGCGATTATTCGGACAGGTGAAGCTTTAGGAATACAAGGTTTAATCATCCCTCAAAGAAGAGCAGTGGGTATCACTTCTACTGTAACTAAAGTAGCTGCTGGAGCATTGGAAAATTTTTCTGTTGCCAGGGTTGTCAATATAAATCGTGCTTTGGAAGAACTTAAGGAAGAAGGTTTTTGGATATACGGTACTGTTGCTAATGACGGTAATCCGATTCATAAAGTAGAATTCACTGGACCAGTTGTTTTGGTAGTGGGTAATGAAGCGGAGGGTTTAAGCCTTTTGATCCAAAAAAATTGTGACGCATTAGTCTCTATACCAATGTCGGGAAGTACCCCTAGTCTCAATGTATCTGTAGCAACTGGAATAACTCTTTACGAAATTCATCGGCAGCGCTACTCCAAAAGTTTTCGTATGGAAGTCAAAAAAGAGGATTGAAAAAATCAAAGTTGTATAGTATAAACTCAAAATATAGCAGAAAATTGTTACTGTTAATAACCAACTAATAAAAATTTGGTTTGGGCTTGCGATCTAAAATCCGGATGTATCAGTAACGTCAGATCAATTTATTTATATATGTTATATAGTATGATCTATATTCCTTTGGAATAATTATCTTGCTGGATATAATATAACCTCAAATGAGGAATAAGGAACTGATAACTTTTGTGGTTTATTGAGGATAGATGCGGTATATTCATGCTACTGACTAGAATATTTTTACTATAATTTTCAGAGTTCATTTTTTGGTTCGGCAATAGCCGATAAAGACTTTACTAGTCGCTGCTGACTCTATAGTTGTGAGTGCTAGTAGATTTATAAATGATAAATACCTAATACCTAGTAATACAGAGATTAAAAAATTAAAATCAAATGAAAGAAAGAGTGCCAAATTTACTAAATTTCTCCGAAGTTGCCTGGTGGATTGAAATTTTTACAGCATATCCTCGCTGTACTTATTATTTTGGTCCTTTTTTGACAAACCAAGAAGCAAAAGATGCTGAAGCTGGTTATATAGAAGATTTAGAAAGTGAAGGGGCTCAGGGTATTCAAATATCTATTAAGCAGTGTAATCCTGTGGAATTAACAGTTGATGATGAATCAGGAAACAGCAATGATCAACAGATTCCTATCCCTACTTTTAGTCCTCAAATATAATCTTATATAATAGATTATTTAGAATTCTAATTGTTAGAAGTTATCAAAGATAATTAGCTCTGTAACCTAAAATATGTCTGGCGATCGCTAATCCAGTTTTCTATATCCGTTAAGACTTGGTGAGGAATTTCCCAAGGAAAAAGGTGAGCTGTATCAGGGTAGCATTGCCAATGTGCATTATTTAGGTGCAGAGCTGTTTCTTGACTAGACTCAGAAGTAATATGGCGATCGCTCGCTCCAGCTAATACTAAACAGGGACATTGAATTAGGGGCAAGTCGGGTAATCGATTATAACCTATTCTAAGGGCCCGGTTTAATGCTCTTGTGGCAGTTCCAGAAGTTTGTAAATAGGCGGGAACTGCTTGTTTTGCCAGATACTTATATGTGGCAGGGGTATGCTTTTGGATGAGATATCTAAATAGCGATCGCTTGCCAAAAGTATTTATATTCCATTGCCAACCTGGTAGAAACCAATTAATAATTCCTGCTATACCTGTATAAAGATTATCCTGCCAAGTAATGGGTGGGTGAGTTCCTCTAGGTTTGGCAGCAGTTGCGATTAAAATTAAACCTGAAACTCGCTCTGGGTTTTTAAAAGCTAATTCCATAGCCATAATACCTCCTAAAGACCATCCTATTATTAGACATTTATCAATTTGCAGTTGGTCTAGGAGTGTTTCTAGGTCTATTAAATGTTGAGCCAGTTCAAATTCTATATTGGTTCGACTTTTGCCATATCCTCTCAAGTCAGGAGCAATAGTTTGAAAGTTTTGAGATAAGCGATCGGTAAAGACTGACATACATTGGGCTGAACCTGGATGTCCGTGGAGACAGAGAATGGGAAAACCTTCTCCTTGGAGTTGATAATTTAGTGGTAATGATGGGAGCATGATAATTTTTTTGTAAAATTCTTTTGTTAAGAAATTCAGATACTAATGATATTTTACGCACTCCAGTAGTGGATTGACATATCTAAATATCATGTCCGGTAGCATCGTTTGTGTATAGAACCCATTTGGGGTCTTTTCTTGAAATACAAAGCCTTCAGAAAAGCCGTTTTCAAGAGCCTAACAACTATAAGGGTTCAGGAGACCGAAAAATTCGGAAAAATGACTGCCAGAATCATAAAACCCAGATGGGTATTCGACTTGTAACTTGTT
>JAAUYJ010185286.1_pt1 | contig 24898 bp, 22 predicted proteins | sample 7278031 | NCBI WGS metagenome assembly JAAUYJ01 (sample SAMN14350222, study PRJNA611818) | marine sediment metagenome | isolation source: surface marine sediment (1.8m) | place: French Polynesia: Moorea | collected 2018-08 | reverse complement strand
TTATTTACTGAAGAGCCTAGTGTAGCCACCACTGGAAATATATTGACTGAACAATTAATCTTTCATAGTTCGACTGGAAATGCAATAGCTATTAGTCAAGCTTCGGGTGGATGGTCACACCAATCTTTGCGTTGGGAATATACTTTTGGATTTGAAGTTGAAGAAATAGAATATACTTTAGAGTTAAGCTTTGAAGATGAACAACAAATGGCTTTTGTCAGTGGTACTTTGATATCTCCAATTGAAGATACTTTGACTGTATCATCTGCTAATATATCTCAAGTACCCGAACCCTTAACAATTCTTGGTGCAGGAACTGCATTAGGATTTGGTACACTGTTTAAACGCAAACTTAATGCTTCTAAGAAAGAAAAAGAACAGATTAGTTAATTAAGTTGACAATTAAAATATATTAACTCCTAATTTAACTATTAGGGGTTTTATTTTTGAGCATAGTATGTCTACAAAAAAATATGTTATATATAAAGATGGTGCAGATGCAGATCGTTATCAGGAAAAAGATGTTAAAAATGCACTTAACGACTTAGAAAAGTTTGAACAAGGAGAATAACTATGAAAAAATACACAATTATCATTCAATGGTCAGAAGAAGAGCAAAAATATATCGTTAGTTTACCCGAATTTGGTCCTTATGCTCACACTCATGGTGATACTTATGAAGACGCATTAAAAAACGCCCAAGAAGTTTTAGAATTGTTAATTGAAGATTATCAAGCAAATAATAAAGAACTTCCTAAACCCCTAATTTTAGATCATAATTTAGTTTATCAATAGAGAAAATTATAAATAAGAACGCGATCACCGATTACTTAAATTTACAATAACTTTATCAAAAATTAGGAATTGTATTTTTGTAGATAGGAGCTTTACAAGAAAATTATGTTATCATACCAAAGAAATAAAGCTGAATAGGAGTATTTAAGTGGAAATTGTTAAAATCAATCAAGCTAAAAATGATATTGAGGAATTAGTCAATCAAACCAATGATAATCATCAACCCATTCTTTTATCTGGCACAAAAGGAAATGCTGTTTTAGTATCCGAAGACGATTGGAATTCGATTCAAGAAACCCTTTATGTACATTCTATTCCAGGGATTGTTGAGTCTATTATCGAAGGAGGAAATACCCCCATTAAAGATTGTGTAAATGAAGACTCAATTAGAGATATTTTAAGAGGCTATTAGTAATATTGAGGAGAGTACACAACGATGAAACTCCCCAAAGGAAATCAAGCAGAATTAGGAAATAAAATCGAAAATTATTGCCTTAATTTTAATCATCAAAAAGGAAAACATAAAGCAACTCTCTTTCAATCTAAACTCGGAATAACCTTAGAAAATGTAGATATTCTCAAGAAGGCAATTAAAAAAGCGGCCATCACTGAAACCGTTATTACTCGTAAAACCAATGAATATGGTACACACTATAACATGAAATTCCTTCTCAAAACCGATGTAGGAGAATCTCTAATTTTAGTGGCTTGGATAATTCGTAAAAACGAAAACTTTCCTAGATTAACTAATTGCTATCCTGTCAATAAATGAGGTACTATTATGAACAAAATTAAAGACTTAGATATAGTTGCCTTGACTGAAAATAGACAAACCACCCATTTTGAAACAGGAGAAACCATAACCTTATATAAAGGACAAGTTGGAACAATTGTTATGGAATATGATAGCGAAGTCTTTGAAGTCGAATTTTCTAATAATGACGGAACAACCTATGCGATGGAAACTATACCCGCCAATCAATTAATGTTATTACATTACGAATTAGTAGAAGTCATTGCTTAAATAAACCAGCTATTGATTTAAACCTTATGACTGTCATGCAAACCTCATCTTTAACTCTAGAAACCTTTTTGAAACAACCAGAAACCAAACCAGCTAGGGAATATATTGATGAAGATATTATACAAAAAAATATCCCACAAGCTAGACATTCTCGACTTCAAGGCAAACTCATTTATCATATTAATGAAGTAGCAGAAAAAAGCCAGCTTGCTTATGCTTTTCCAGAGTTACGCTGTACATTTGGGGGTTGTTCTATTGTTCCAGATATTGCCGTTCTTTATTGGGAAAATATAGCGGTTGATGACAATGGAGAACCAAAAGATAATATATTAATTGCCCCTAATTGGACGATTGAAATTCTTTCCCCTGAACAGAGTTCTAATCGAGTCACCAATAACATTCTACATTGTTTAAAATATGGCTGTCAATTAGGATGGTTAATCGATCCTGATGACCGTTCAATTCTTATTTTTCAACCAGAGAAACAACCAGAATTTTGTCATCGGAATGATTCTTTATTAGTTCTTGATGGTATTAATCTACATTTAACAGCAGAACAGGTATTTAATTGGTTAAAAATGAAACTATAAACTTAGAAAATAATCACATTATAGGAATATCTAAAATAAAATCAGGTAACACATCTTCTCCTGATAAATTAGCAGGAAGATCAATAATTTCTTTATCTTGATTTTGGCGATAAATTTCTACTTGTTGCTGTTGAGAATTAATTAACCATCCTAAGCATAAACCTGCGTCAAGATATTCTAGCATTTTCTCTTGTAAGTCTTCTAATTTATCCGTTCGAGAACGTAACTCTATAATAAAATCAGGACATAGAGGCGGAAATTTTTCTTGATCTTCTTCAGTTAAACTATTCCATTTTTCTAGTTTAACATAAGCCACATCAGGGGAACGTTTTCCCCCATTAGGTAAACGAAAAACCGTCGATGAACTAAACACAACCCCTAAGTTAGTTTCTTCATTCCATACCCATAATTTACTGATTAATCTAGCTTCTCGGTTGCCACTTTTTCCACCCAATGGGGGCATAATTAATAGTTCTCCTTTAGCAGTTAATTCCAGTCGCCATGATTCATTAACTTGGCAAAGTTGATAGAATTCTTCATCAGTAAGTCCAACGGGTTTAACATTCAGGGTTATGGTATTCATCGTTTAATTATTGATGGTAAAAGCTAAGAAGTTGCATGACATTTTAGTACAGTAATTCGTCCAAAGTATAAGGACATTGATCAGGTAGATTAATACCGTATTCTAAGGTAACTAAACTAACAGCATCTTGATAGATTTCTTCTAAGTCTTTTTTAAGCTTAGGTTTCATACTGGGTGAAATTTTGCGTTTTATCCCGATCTTGAAAGCCTGTATCTCAACCTGCCATTTTTTATAGCATTCCTCTAAGGGAGTATAGTCGATTTTGAGGCGATGTTCTATCTGTCTCATCAAAAGACTAGACACAGCATTATAATCACTACGTCCCAATGATTCAATTTCCTCAATTATGTTTTCCCAGTCTAATTTATCTAAATTTCGCTCCCTTAACGCTTCAACTTGATCTAAAGTCCATTGATAGTAATCTGTCTCATAACTTTCTGCTTTAAAGACTCTTTTCATAGTTTAAACTCCTAAATACTTATGTTTTAAAATGACATCAATATTATTTGAAGATATAAGTTATTAATCTTTTTAGAATCATACATGATCTTATTCTCCAATTTTAAATATTACTTTAAGTATTTTCTAGATGTTTTTTTACCTAACAAACCAAGTAAAATATTGCGAAAGAAACGACGAATTTTTAAGCCAATTTTCTGCACAAAATTCCTTAACACTTGCATACGATGACGCATAGTAGGCAAACGGAATATATAAGCTAACCGTCTCATTATTCCTCCTAATTGCCCACTAATATTGATCCCATAACTGGAGATAATAGCAGTTCTTCTTCCTAATGTTAACATATCCCCTAAATGAAGGTATTTAAAGGTTTTTAAGGGTTTACCTTCGATAATAGAAACAATGTTTTTAGCTGCACAACTGGCCTGTTGATAAGCAGCTTGTGCAGTGGCAGGAATACTTTTCTTTTTATTATTTATTTCTGCCAAATCACCTAATGCAAATACTTCGGTATAATCAATTAATTGTAAACAGGAATTAGTTAATAGTTTGCCTGAATGACTGTGTTGACAATTTAAACCTTCAATTAACTTTCTTGACTGAGTTCCCGCTACCCAAATAACCAGATCCACAGGAACATTAATATTTTGCTCACCATGTTTTAAACTAATCAAATTTTCTTCAATTTCTTCAACATTTGTATTTAGATATAACTGAACTCGGCGAGAGCCTAAGGCACGATAAGAAGCATTACGAACTCCTTTAGAAAAACCCTTTAAGATTTGATTTCCTCGATCAATTAATAAGACTTCTGCCCGTTTTTCTAAACGATCAGCTAACTTACAAGATAATTCTACCCCATTAGGTCCACCGCCGATAATAGCTACTCTGAGATGCTTTCTATCTAAGGTTTCTAAGTAGTGTATTTTAGCTTGTAACTGTTCTAAATCTTGTAAGTTTCTAAACGTTAAAGCATGATTTTTTAACCCTGGAATATCTGCCCATTGGTTTTGAGTTCCTAATCCTAAAACCAAATAATCATAGCTTAAATGATGATCATTATCTAGTTTAACTTGACGATTATCCAAATCAATTTTTTGAACAATATGTTGACAAAAATTAATCGAAGTTCCCGCTAATATTTTTTGGTAAGTTGGGGCGATTTCCCAGCGTTGTAATTCTCCTGTAATTAACTCATATAATAGGGGGGTAAATAAAAAGTTATCATTGCGTTCAACTAAAGTAATTTTCCATTGACCTAATTGAACTTGAGTATGGTGACTAAGATATAAAGCAGTATATAAACCACTAAATCCTCCCCCCAAAACACAGATATTAATAGAATTTTTGCTATTCATTAGAACTCAAAATAAATAAACTCAGATGGTGTATTAGCAGCTAATAAAATAGTTAAAGCTAATAAAACAGGAGACAACCAACGGGACAATAATAAATCATATTCAAACTTACCTTGCCACACAGCTAAATGTTCCATAAGAAGGACAAATATAGATAGGGCAAGAACAAACAGCAAGGCGGATATTTCGTTAATACTATACGATCCAAACACGGCTTGCAAATTTTCCCAAGAATAAGCCCCCGGTGTGATTAACGTCAATAGTTTAGTCAATAATCTTTTGCTATTGGTTTCCATAAAGAAAAGACACCCTAAAGTAACCGACGTAAAGGTTAAAAACCAAGAGATAATTTGAGGACGAGGAAGATAATTTCCCATAAACCCATAAAAAGGACGACCTAAATATCTTAATACTAATAATAGCGCACCATGATAAGCTCCCCAGATGATAAAGTTCCAAGCTGCCCCATGCCAAAACCCTGATAAAGTAAAGGTCAAAAATAGGTAAAAAGCTGCCCATTGTTTATTAGATCCCATCAAAGGTAAAAAGACGTAATCTCTAAACCAGGTACTTAACGTAATATGCCAACGTCGCCAAAATTCATTAATACTTTGGGAGGTGTAGGGGGCTAAAAAATTGACCGTTAATTTAACGCCTAAAAAGCTGGCTATACCGACAGCTACAAAACTATAACCAGCAAAATCAAAGTAAATTCTTAGAGTAAATAATAAAGCAAAAAACCAAACTGTCCAAGCATTATCAGCAATTCTTAGATCAATATAAGGAGCAATATTATCAGCTAAAACAAATTTCATAAATAATCCCAAAGAAATCCATTTTAAACCAGTTTCAAAGTTTTCTACCCTAAATTTAAAGCGAAAAGATTCAATCTGGGGAAATAAATCTTTTCTTCTTTCAATTGGTCCGGCTACAATTTGGGGGAAAAAGGCAATAAAATTAAGATAATCAAGAAAAGCAACTGGTTTCTTTTTTCTAGCATTCAGAGAATCTACTACAAAAGCAACCATTTGAAACGTATAAAATGATACCCCTGGAGGGATGGTATTTCTGATCGGAATCGGGGATGATTTTTGCCAGTTATCAGGAACATTAAGGAATAAACCGATAACATCTTCAACAAAGAAAGCTAAATATTTAAAATAGGCTAAAACGGAAACATTAATGATAATAACAATGGTGGCAATCAATTTGGCTTTCCAACCCTGCGATCGCAACATCCACTGCACCATCAAATAGTTAAAAATCAGTTCCCCTAGGAAGATAATAAAGCTCGAACGACTCGCATGAAAAAACAATAAAAAAGATAATGCTAATAAGCCAATACTATCAAAAACACCACGCCATAAATTAGCTGATTGAGCGATATAGCGAACAGTAAAGAAAGGAACACTAAATAAAATTAAAATCCACCAAAATGAAAAATCAGAGTAATTCATAAATATAAATTGTCCAACATCTAAATACGTTAGTTAATAGAAGAGTAGGCAATACAACTAAATTCGCAGATTAATTTTTAATACTATACCAGAAATACTATATGTTATCTCCTTTACGCCCAAAAAATTAGGGCTAGTTAGGTTTTATCCTTGACTAACCCTAGAGATATTTTTCTGCTTTATTTTTTATTGAAATCTTCCAAAAAGATTACCCCATCCTTTCTTATCACTCTTATTATCTTGAGTTTGATTAACGGCTTCTGCTGTTTTAGTTTCTTCTGATTCAATATTACTCAGAGCATCGGCCAAATCGTAATTATCCGCTAAATACTGGGCTGACTTCTCAACGGTGGGATGATCCCAGAACAAAGTATCGGGAAGATCCAAATCTAACCAATCCTCTAAGTCTCCCACTAACGTCACAGCATCGATGGAATCAAGACCATAACGAGTGAACGGTTCAGTGATTTTTATTTTATCAGGGTTAAGATTTAACTGCTCAGCTAACTGCTTAATCAGCCAATTTTGAACAGTTTCGACTGGTGTAGTAGCTGTTGCTTGATCATCAAGCTTGTAGCTGGAGCTTTGAACTTGCATAAGAGCGATCCTCGTTTATCGGTGAATGAGCTAATTGAAAAGGAACGATTGAAAAAAGTTTATTTTCTTTATACAGTTTTAGCAGTTCTTGAGCGGTGTTTTCCACATAGAGATCAGAAATGCTATAGGGTAGGGGTCGAATGGTACGTAACAGTCGATGTAAACTTAAGACTAACCATTCTCCTTTGGCAAAAAAGTCCCCTAAAATTGTTCGATTATATAACCACATCTGTAGACAACAGGCTGCAGCATGAAGGGTACAGTATTGTTTGGCAATTTCAAACAATTCTGGGGATTGATCATGGCCATATTCAAACTTTGAGTTAGCAATCAACTCATCGTGAGCGTTTAATTCCTCTAGGACTAAACTACCCAAAACCATGAGCTTTTCTAACACTTCCTCGTCTACATGGGCTGTCTCTTGTAGGGCTTCTAGCTGTTGTAGAGCTATTTCTAAGCCTTGTAGGGGATCGTCCATACCCCGACCAAATAATTCTAATTTCTGGCCGTCGAATTGAGGTAAAGCCTTCTCCAGAGAGAAAATAGCTTCTAAACGTTTCTGCAAATTTGCGATCGCTTCTGGTTTACGACGAGTTCGTTGTTTGGTTAATTGACGAAACTGCAGCATTAGTGCGTGTAAATTAACTACTGTACTGCCATCGAACATACTGATGATGGAGTTATCCCGTAAAATCTTTTGAAAGATGCCCCAGTCGTGTTCTTCACGCATATAGAACCGTGATCCTAATACAGTGTAAACGCTGTTAATCATGGTTTCTATTTGGGTTGTAACAAAGTATTTTGTTACTGAAGCCCAGACACTAAACTGTTCAGGGATAATGTGAAAGCCTCTCGCTGCGCCAATGGTTTCGCAATCACAAATTAAGATGTCTAAAAAGGCATCTACCAGGGTTTTACGGGGTTGGGGAATATCAATGACTGTTTTCCCATAGACAACCCGTTTAACAGCAAAATTTAATGTTGTTCTTAAAGCTGTATCCCCTGCACCTAAAGAAAAAGCAGCGCAGAAGGTTCTAGTTACTTGAAAGCCCTTTAAGGCAAATTCTAGGCCGTCTCCTTCTTCTTTAATCCGCATGGAGTCAGGAACAAAACATTCCTTAAAACCGATGCCACTCATATCAGAGGCACGAATACCGTGGGTTAAAATTTTAGGTAAATTGTAATAATTATCTGGGTTTAATTGACTTTTATCGACCATAAACAGGGTTAAACATTTTGGGCCCCCTTCTGGATCAGTTTTAGCCAAAATATAGGATATTCCTGAAATTGTCGCCCGATTAATGGGCCATTTTTCCCCATTGAGGATATATCCTCCTGGGACTTTTTTGGCTGTCAAATCGCCACCAACGAGATCACTCCCATGTTCCCGTTCAGAATAGCCTAAACACATCGCCCCGTTTTCGTTTTTGATGTATTGGGCTAACTGTTGCTTTTGTTCGTCGGTTCCTGCCATCCAAGTGATAAAAGACCAAAATAGGGTTGTAAAGGCAATCCCTATAGTCTGATCTCGACGACATAAAACACGAACAAAGGCTAAAAATTCCTCAAAAGAGGTAAACTCCCCACCACACTCCGCCGGAACATAGTAATGTTGCAGTTTCCAATTGTAAAGCCATTCTATCTCTGAGTGAGGAAATTCCTCTGTCTCATCGATGTCAACGACTTGCTTGAACGACATTACATTCTCAGGAGTCAAGGGATCTCCTAAGTCTTTGTCAAGTCTTTCAGCAACCCAATATTGTTTGAGTTGGTGCATGACGCGCCTCCTTAGGTAGTTTTCTGTGAAATCATTCTCTATGGTAAATAACCTTCACAAAAATTAATCGTCATTCTAACGGGTTTATGTGAAGTAAGCAAGTTTTTTTAAGTTAGAAGTTTGAATCGGCGGAAAACGATGGTTGGGCAGCAATAAATCCTATTCAGGAATTGGTAAGGGTTACATATCATACAAAATCCGCTTTAGAAAGTAGATAATTATATCAAGAAGGCAGAGGGAGCAGAGGAGGCACGGGTAGCAGACGAGGCAGGGGGAGAAAGAATATTACTCTACGATAATAAGCGGATCTGGTATTATATGTGGCGATCGCTTTGAGGCATTATTGTATGGTTGATACTTAGATCATCAGTTGGTTTTAGAGAATGGGGTTTGAATCCCGATTCTATTTCTGCCAAATTGATCGTTTTTAGGGTATTAAACCCCATTGGGCAAGGAGGGAATCAAGAGAAAAAATTGTTTAATTATTAATATTAATTCTGACCGAAAAAAAAGGGCTCCAAACCTCCTCTTTCAAGGGCATGAAAAGCGTTCGAGGGATGTCAAGGAAACCTTGCCATATCCAATGGAGCAAGAGAAGAAGAATTTTGCTTGTTTCAAGCCTCCACCTCAAGTTGGAAGTAATTCTAAATTCTAGATTCTAGATTCTACATTCTGATTTACTCTTTGCCCCGAATGGGCTCCTAATTATTCTGGCGACATACTCTGCATGGACTATAATAGTTCACTAGGCAATAATTTTTCCCATTAGATTAAACTATGGTTTTTTCTTCTCTGATTCGTACCTTACAAAAATCCCCTTTAACTCAAGAACTCTTGAACAAACTTAAGGGGAATAATGAATTGGGATTAAAAGGAATTAATCGGCTACCAAAAGGGTTGATTTCCTCGGCTTTAGCTCAAGCTAACCAACAAAACTTATTAGTTATTTGTGCCACCTTAGAAGAAGCGGGAAGATGGGCAGCGCAACTGGAGATTATGGGCTGGAAAACCGTTGATTTTTACCCCACATCAGAGGCATCTCCCTACGAACCCTTTAACCCTGAGTCAGAAATGATTTGGGGACAGATTCAGGTATTATCTAATCTGAGTGCAGAGCAATCTAACAATAGTAACTATGCCATTGTTACGACAGAAAAAGCCTTACAACCCCATTTACCACCGCCTAGTATTTTCTATAACGAATGCTTAAAGTTAGAAGCAGGAATGATAGAAAAATCGAAAAAATTTGATGAAACTTTGGTTAGATTAGGGTACGAAAGAGTTGATTTAGTAGAAGTAGAAGGACAATGGAGCCGTCGGGGTGATATTGTTGATATCTTCCCAGTTTCTTCAGAAGTTCCTATTAGATTAGAATGGTTTGGAGATGAATTAGAAAAGATTAGAGAATTCGATGCAGCCACTCAGCGATCGCTAGAAATAATAGAACAGCTTTTGTTAACACCAATTAGCTTTAATACAATTATTGGTAATACCATTAGAGAGAATGATTATAACTTAGATAATTGTTTATCAGAAGAGGAAAAAGAAGGCTTAGAAAATTATAATTATCCCCCAGGAATGCAGCGATTTTTAGGGATTGCTTTTGCATCTCCTGCTTGTATATTAGACTATTTAAAACCTAATAGCTTATGTGTTTTTGATGAAATAGAACAATGTCAATCCCATAGCGATCGCTGGTTAGATTATATCGAAGAAAATTGGCAAGACTTAGAACAATCTTTACCCAAAACTCATAGATTATTTAATGATTCTTGGCAATTAATTGAAGAATTACCCAAATTATATCTATCTGAACTCTCAGAAGTTAATAATAAAAATGCTTTAGATTTATCTAGTCGCCCCCTTCCTACTACCCCTCATCAATTTGCTAAACTTGCGGAAATATTAAGAGGCAAACGAGAAATTTATAGTGGTATTACCCTTAATAAATACTCTACTTGGTTAATTTCTGCACAACCCTCTCGTACCGTTTCTTTATTACAAGAACATGATTGCCCCGCACAATTTATTCCTAATCCTCGTGACTATCCTGCTATTAATAAATCTCATATTCAAGGAGCAGCAATTGCTTTAAAATATTCCGGTTTAGCAGAATTAGAAGGCTTTATTTTACCGACATTTCGTATTGTTGTCGTTACCGATAAAGAATTCTTTGGGCAGCACGTTTTAGCAACAGCAGGATACATTAGAAAGCGTCGGCGGGCTACTTCTAAAAAAGTTGACTTACAACAACTAAACCCTGGTGATTATGTAGTGCATAAAAGTCATGGAATTGGTAAATTTTTGAAGTTAGAAAGTTTAGCAACTCGTGAGTATTTAGTTGTACAATACGCAGATGGAATCTTAAGAGTTCCGGTGGATTCATTTGATAGCTTATCTCGTTACCGTCATACAGGATCAACTCCTCCTCAACTTCATAAAATGACGGGAAAAATGTGGCAAAAATCCAAACAAAAAGTCCACAAAAATATTAAAAAGTTAGCCGTTGATCTGATTAATTTATATGCAAAAAGAGCCAAAAATACAGGCTTTACTTATCCTCTTGATACTCCTTGGCAACAAGAATTAGAAGACTCCTTTCCCTACCAACCCACCCCCGATCAACTAAAAGCGATTCAAGAGGTTAAAATAGACTTAGAAAGCGATCGCCCAATGGATCGTTTAGTCTGCGGTGACGTAGGGTTTGGGAAGACAGAAGTAGCAGTTAGAGCCATTTTTAAAGCCGTTACCAGTGGCCACAAACAAGTAGCATTTTTAGCTCCCACGACTATTTTAACCCAACAACATTATCACACCTTAAAAGAACGATTTGCACCTTATCCTATTAATATTGGACTATTAAATAGATTTCGTACCACCTCAGAAAAAAAAGATATTTTACAAAGATTAACCACAGGAGAATTAGATATCGTAGTTGGCACCCAACAACTTTTAGGAAAAAGTGTCAAATTTAAAGATTTGGGCTTATTAGTTGTTGACGAAGAACAGAGATTCGGTGTTAATCAAAAAGAGAAAATCAAGGAAATGAAAAGCCATGTTGATGTTCTTACTTTAACCGCTACCCCTATTCCTAGAACCCTTTATATGTCCCTATCAGGAATACGAGAAATGAGCTTAATTACAACACCTCCACCTTCTCGTCGTCCCATTAAAACCCATTTATCTCGTTATAATACTGATGTGGTGAGAACTGCAATTCGTAATGAATTAGATCGAGGTGGACAAGTTTTTTATGTCGTTCCTAGAGTAGAAGGAATTGAAGAAGTTGCAGCGCAATTGAAAACAATGGTTCCCAGTGCTAGAGTATTAATTGGTCATGGTCAAATGGACGTTAATGACTTAGAAATGACCATGTTAAGCTTTAACAATGGAGATGCAGACATACTGGTTTGTACCACCATTGTTGAGTCAGGATTAGACATACCTAGAGTCAATACAATTATTATAGAAGACGCTCAAAAATTTGGTCTCGCTCAACTTTATCAACTCAGAGGAAGAGTCGGCAGATCCGGTATTCAAGCTCATGCTTGGTTATTGTATCCTAGCAAGTCTGAAATAACAGAAACTGCCCGCAAAAGATTAAGAGCTTTACAAGAATTTAGTCAACTTGGATCAGGGTATCAATTAGCTACCCGTGATATGGAAATTCGTGGAGTTGGTAACTTATTAGGTGCGGAACAATCAGGACAAATGGAGTCCATTGGGTTTGAATTGTATATGGAAATGTTACAAGAAGCAATTAGAGAAATTCAAGGTCAAGAAATACCAAAAGTAGAAGACACGCAAGTAGATTTACAATTAACCTCTTTTATTCCCACAGATTATATTCCCGATATGAAACAAAAAATGGCTGCTTATCGAGCCATTGCAGTTGCTAATTCTAAAAAAGAATTAACCCAAATTGCAGCAGAATGGAGCGATCGCTATGGCAAATTACCCTCTCCTGTACAACAGTTATTACAAGTCATTGAATTAAAACAATTGGCGAAATCTTTAGGCTTCTCTCGTATTAAACCCGAAGGAAAACAACATATTGTTTTAGAAACCCCTATGGAAGAACCAGCTTGGAAATTAATACAAGAAAAACTACCGGAACATTTACGCTCGCGCTTTGTTTATAGTCGCAAAAAAGTGACCATTCGGGGCTTAGGAGTTATGAAACCACAAAAACAATTAGAAAGCTTATTGGAATGGCTCGAAAAAATGCAAAATGCTATCCCTGAACCAGTTTAAGAACGAAGCATGGAGAAAAAATTAAATTCTCCATTCTCCATTCTCCATTCTCCATTCAAACCCTAGTCTTCAGCAAAAACGTAGCGATATAAATCATTGGGATCGGGTTCAGGGCTCTGTTCAGCAAACTGTACCGCATCATCAACCGCCCCTTGAACCTTCTGTTTAATGGTATCTAACTCATCTTGATTCGCTAGATTATGTTCTGTTAAATAAACAGCAAGGCGTTGAAGGGGATCTTTACTGCCCCAAAAGTCCTTTTCATCAGGCGATCGCAGTTCGTCGGGATCAGCCAGAGAATGCCCCCGAAAACGATAGGTTAAGGCTTCGATCAAGGTAGGTCCTTCCCCAGCTCGCGCCCTTTCAATGGCTTCTAGTGCCACCTTACGCACCGCCAACACATCCATGCCATCCACTTCTACTCCAACCATATCAAACACACTGGCCTTTTTATAAATCTCTGGTTGAGAGGTGGCCCTATCGTGAGCCATACCGATGGCCCATTTATTATTTTCTACCACATAAATAATGGGTAATTTCCACAAAGCGGCCATATTCAAGCATTCAAAAAATTGACCGTTATTGCTGGCCCCATCCCCAAAGAAACAAGCTGTCACTTGATCTGCCCTGTCATCTCCCATCATTTCCCGTCGGTATTTGCTCTGAAAGGCTGCCCCTGTAGCCACTGGTATCCCTTCGGCCACAAAGGCATAACCCCCCAATAAACGATGTTTTTCAGAGAATAGGTGCATCGAACCCCCACGCCCTTTACTACAGCCAGTTTCCTTGCCAAACAACTCCGCCATCACTTCACGGGGAGGAACGCCACAACTGAGGGCATGAACGTGATCTCGATAGGTACTCGATACATAATCCTCATCTGGCCGTAGTGCTTTAATCACACCGGTAGATACTGCTTCTTGTCCATTGTAGAGGTGAACGAAGCCAAACATACGACCTCGATAATACATCTCAGCACACTTATCTTCAAATAAGCGTCCTAACATCATATCTTCATAGAGGATTAAACCTTCTTCTTTAGTCAGTTGAATAGACGTTGTGTTAAATTCAGGCAAAGTACGTTCAGAAACCATAGGAACTAAAACAATTTTGACAATAATACAGAACAATTGCAACAATGGTTAGGGTAGCCAGCCAACTCTTAAAAATCTCCCTAGAACCCTATATCGAGAGAAACCATCCTAACCCTGTCTAGGGGAAATCAATTTCCTCCTGTTCCAGTTTAAACCGATTAGGTATCATCTTGGTCAATCAGAATGCGCGAATGCGCGAATTACCTTCATCCCAAGTTGGAGGCTTTAGACCCTTTTTTTGGTATTGTTGACATATTTTTTTAATGGTTAAGACTACTTATTCCTAATAAGATTGCTGGCAAAATAAAGAAAACACCAACAATATAAATAAACGCTAGATATTTCTTTTTACTGGCTACATCTGCTAAAATTGTTGCTCCCAAAATAGGCAATTTTCTTAAAAAGGGAATACTATAAATAACGATGACCCCAAAAACATTGTACAGTAAATGTACCATAGCAATTTCGAGGGCAGCAATGCTATTTTCACTAACAGCAGTCGCTGCTAATAAGGCCGTCACGCAAGTACCAATATTGGCCCCCAAAGTAAAAGGATAAATGTCTTCTAAGGTTAATAAACCAGTTCCTGCTAAGGGAACAACTAAACTGGTTGTTGTTGAAGAGGATTGAACTAAAATAGTTACAATTGTTCCTGAAAAAATACCCAAAATAGGATTTTTACCTATGGCTGTTTTGAGCATTACTTTAGCTTTTCCTATCATTAAAATTTTCAGTAATTTGCCAATGTAGAAAATAGAAATAAAAATCAAAACAATCCCAAATAAAATCAAAGCCAGACTATTAAAAGGTTCACTAAAAACTGATGTTGTTTCTTTGATTAGATTAGTAAAGGGTTGAGTTATTGCTTGGATAAAATTAAATTTATCAATGCTTTTAGTTTCTTCACCGATTAAAAATTTAGACAAAAATAGGGCAGATTTTTCTAAACAATGAGTTGTTATCTCTAAAGGTAAAAATATGAAAACACTAATTAAGTTAAAAAAGTCATGGATTGTCGCCGCAGCAAAAGCTTTTCTAAATTCTTCTTGACTACGAATATGACCTAAACTGACCAATGTATTGGTAATTGTTGTCCCAATATTTGAACCCATAATCATAGGAACAGCAACCGTCACAGGGAGTCCCCCCGCGACTAAACCAACTATAATAGAACTGACGGTACTTGATGATTGAATTAAGGCTGTTCCTATGGTTCCGACAATTAAACCAGCAAAAGGATTTGTAGCAAAAGCAAATAATTCTTCTGCTTTTTCTCCTGCTGCTGATTTAAAACCGGAACCGATTAAACTAACAGCAGTAATGAGTAAGTAAACTAAGATAATAACCCCTAACCATTCTAAAACTTTATTTAGGGTACTTTTCTGGGTTTCACTAGACGCTTCACTCAAGACTTTACTCATGGTATAATAGACTAGATATAGTTAAATTTGATTATCATCATAGGCATAAAAATATGATAAATTCAATTAAAATTTTATAAAATTGTTGTTGTTTACTAATGAGAAATCATGGCAAAGAAACAAAAATTTCCTCACCTATTAGGATCAAAATGGACAGCGAAACAAAGGACTTGGGGATGGCGACATTTCCAAGTGGTTAATCGAAAAAACCAAGGTAAATTTGTCTTTGCTGAAATGGTTGCTTCTTGCGATGCGAATGTCCGTTTTTGGATCAATGCACAACAATTTAAAGATCGTTCTTTATGGCAACCTGGATGGCAAACTTTAGAAGAAATGAATCAACCTCCAGAAGAATTAGATATTTTATAATGACCATTTAATTTCAAACTATATAACCTGTTATAACAGGTTATAAAATCCAGGCTCTATTGATTCTGGAATAGGTAGCGATCGCCTTTTTACTGTTGCGCTACAGTAGCACTTCTGAAAATCCAAGAACGAATGTAGCGGGGGTATATATTCTATGAGTTTTTCTAGAACAGCGATTTTAGGATTTTAGGTCATCTAATTTTTTCTGTAAGCGTTTCAAAGTTTGATACATCTCAGGTAATTTCTTATAAATCGCAGAGACTTTTAAATATAACTTGTTAGGAACAGCCGGACTACTCGAAACAATTTCTCCTGCAGCAACATCACTAGGAATACCGGTTTGTGCTGTAGCGATCGCTCCATCTCCGATTTTTGCTTGATTAGCAATACCCACTTGTCCAGCCAGAATAACCCGTTTACCGAGGGTAACACCCCCTGCTAAGCCAACTTGAGAAGCCATGACACAATTTTCTCCAATTTGGCAATTGTGGGCTATATGAACTAAATTATCCATTTTCGTGTTGCGTCCAATACGAGTAGTTCCCACCGCAGGTCGATCAACAGCACTATTACAGCCGATTTCTACCCCATCTTCAAGCACAACATAACCTGATTGTTCCATCTTAAACCAACCGTCAAGGGTCGGAACAAAACCAAACCCTTCGGCCCCAATAACAGCACCACTGTGAATAACACAATCATTGCCTATCTGAGCCCGTTCATGAATTGTACAGTTAGCGTGGAGTAAGGTGCGATCGCCGATGGTGACTTGAGGATAAACGACTACATTGCCCTGAATACAAACATTGTCCCCAATCCTAACCCCTTCTTGAATAATGACATGAGGACCAATATGGACATCCTTGCCCAAGGTGGCACTGGGATCAATTACGGCGGTTTCGTGAATGCCAGGGTTGGGTTTAAAGGGAGTATAAAATAATTTGATAGCGTGAGCGAAGGTTAAACGAGGTTCTGGGGTACTTAGCCAAGCAAGACCATTTTGGGTAGCTTGTTGCTGTAAACCTTCGTCACGGGGCAAAATCAAAGCACTGGCCGCCGTTTTATTGACCATAGCAGCAAACTTAGGCCCTTCAATATAACTTAACTGTTGTGCTTGGGCTTCGGTAACGGCTGCAACCCCTGTAATCTCAGGGTTGTTATCTTGATTAGTGGTTAAACTGTGTTCAGTGACTAAAGGACTGAGTTTATTAACAATTTCTTGGAATTTCATATTTATTCTGATCATAGAATAGGGTCAATTGGTTAATTGACCCTAGATTATTTTAAGCCTTTGCGCCAACAGTTTCTTTCCCTTCTTTCGCTGCTCCTTGGGTTCCTATTTGGATTAATTCCACTTTATAACCGTTGGGATCTTCCACAAATGCAATCACCGTTGTACCATGCTTCATGGGGCCGGGCTCTCTAGTAATATTGCCACCTTGCTCTCTAATTTTTTCGCAAGTTCCGTAGATATCATCAACCCCTAAAGCAATGTGTCCATAAGCATCACCGAGATCATAGGAGTCAACACCCCAATTATAGGTTAATTCGATTACTGCGGTATCCGACTCATCGCCATAACCTACAAAAGCAAGGGTAAATTCGCCACCTGGATAATCTTTTTGACGAATGAGTTTCATCCCTAAAACATCACAGTAGAATTTTAAGGATTCTTCTAGACTTTTCACCCGTAACATTGTATGTAGAAGACGCATAATTTCTTTTTAAATTAAACAACAATGTGATCATTATGATCGCTCCTATTCATATTATCACTTGTAAACCAAACTTTTTGCTGAGGTACAGGCAAGGGCAAACCCTGTTGATCAAATGCTAATTTTTGTTTCTTTTCTCTGATTTCCTGAGTTATCATCTTTATCCTGACTTGAAAGGAGTGTCGATTATTTCTACACTCCTTTGCAAAGCATTATTTGGTTAAATTAGTTAACACTTGACTGGAGCGTTCAATAAATGATTTCATGCCCTCTCCATCCAATCCTTTTTGGGCAATTAAAGCCAAGTCATAGATATGTTGACACAACATTTTAGCCATCTCTAACGAAGGAGAATCACCCCCAGCTTGGATTATACTACTCTGACTTAACTGATAGATATTTTCGATCAAAGGATGACTTGTATTAATCACAAAAACGTGTTCTTCTGGGAAGTTCATTGTTTGTTGTTGTGACATAGCCATCATCTCCTGTAAACGTCTCATCGCTTCGGGTAATAGTACCATTGCAGGAGGCGTACTTTGGGGAGTATCAGACTTTAATGCTTGGGTACGAATGTTGAGTTTAGGATTATTTAAAGCCTTCTCAAACAGTTCCTTAATCTGATCGCTACGGGTTTTATTGTTGTTGGGATCAACTATTTCATCCGCTTTATCTTTTTGAACTAAGGTATCATCTAGTTCAGCGTCAACACGGGAAAATTTAACATCAGAGTATTCTCTTTCTAAGAAAGGAATAAAATAATTGGTATCAATGAAAGAGTCCATAAAGAGGATCTCTAAACCTTGATTTTTGTAGAGTTCTACATAGGTGGCTTGGGTATTGGTATCAGTGCAGTAAAATACCCGATTTTCATGGCGTTCTTTATTCCTTTCTAAGTAAGCGGGTAAGGTGGTATAACCTTCATTTTCATAGCTGAATTCGCCTTTATCTTCTGTAGAAGAACTTACATCTTCCCAGACATCTCCTTCCCCTTCAACTTGAACTTGTGGGGTTTCCGCTTCAGATTTAGCCTCTACCTTATCAGCTTTATAAGTGGTTTGGTAGATAAGAATATCTTCTACTTGTTTCTTGAATTTCTCATCCTTGAGAGAACCATACTTTATGAAAGTTCCCACATCTTGCCAACATTTAATATAATTTTCGGGAGTTTCTTCATAGATAGATTTGAGGCGATCTGCTATCTTTTTGGCGATATGATTGGTAATACTGCGAACTGTCCGATGATTAGTTAAAGCACTTCTCGAAACGTTTAAGGGAATATCAGGACTATCAATAACCCCTCGTAACGGCATTAAAAATTCAGGGATGATTTCCTCACAATGATCATTGACGAACACCTGATTACAGAACAGTTTAATATGTCCTTGGGACACATCAACATCAGGCCGTAGTTTAGGAAAGTATAAAATCCCGTTTAAAAGATAAGGATAATCTGTGTTTAAATGTACCCAAAGTAAAGGATCTTCTTGGAAAGGATAAAGATAACGATAAAATTCTAGATAATCCTCATCAGTAAGATTTTGAGGGGATTCTTTCCAGAGGGCTTTTTGTCGGTTAATTGTTTCGTTTTCAAACTTAATGGGAACAGGAACAAAGTCAGAATAAGTTTTAACTAACTGACGAATTCTTTGCGGTTCTAAATATTCCTCTTCTTCATCCATTAAGGTTAAGGTGATAGTAGTTCCTACTTGAGTTCGGGAAGATTCCGTTAACTCAAATTCAGGAGAACCATCACAAGACCAATGAACCGCTTCTGAACCTTCTTTATAAGATAAAGTATCAATTTCTACTTGTTTAGCAACCATAAAAGAAGAATAGAAACCTAAACCAAAATGACCGATTAATTCATTGGCATCTTTTTGGTATTTTTGGATGAATTCTTCAGCACTAGAAAAAGCTACTTGGTTGATATATTTCTTGATTTCTTCAACGGTCATCCCAATGCCGTTATCATAAATAGAAAGGGTTTTATCATTCTTATCAACTGTAATACTAATTTCAGGTTCAGGAACATCTCCCGATAATTCTCCTGCTAAAGATGCCATTTTTAGCTTAGAAATGGCATCAACTGCGTTAGAAATTAATTCCCGTAAGAATATTTCATGATCGGTGTAGAGAGACTTCTTAATAATGGGAAAAATATTCTCGGTATGGATGGTAATATTACCTTTTTCGAGTACAGCCATAGATTTTCACTCTAGAATCGGGTTTACATATTGTTGTTTATTATTGTCTCTTATTTTGGCAATATCGACATTTTGGGATGATCACACCTTCAAGATGTGGATATCCGTACTTTTGGAGAATGGAGAATTGGGAATTAAGAATGGAGAATGGAGAATGGAGAATTAATAATACAAATATCTTTTGATATTATTTATAGGTTTTTAAAAACCATCAAAAGCTATTTTAGACCTGAAAGAGTAAATTTATAGAGACTGTTAATTATTCTAGCTGCATGGTTTCATTTTTAATAATGGCAGCAGAAGTGTTCAAAAATGATTCTGTTTTAAGGTTAGAAGCAGCCACTTCTGCACGAATATTAACCAATAATGAAACAGCGATCGCAAAAACTGGAAGATTTAACATATAGGGTTGGTAACGGCTTTCCCTAAGTTAAGATATTTTTTATAATAAATCTTAATCCTTTAATCTGCCACTCTATCACACCCATGAATAGTACCTTTCTTAACCATCTCAACAGTCCTCAACGTCCTGTACTTGTCTTTGACGGTGCAACAGGAACCTCCTTACAAACCCAAAATTTGACCGCAGAAGACTTCGGAGGACCAGAATACGAAGGGTGCAATGAATATTTAGTGCATACCAAACCTGAAGCAGTGGAAAAGGTGCACCGAGGGTTTTTGGAAGCGGGTGCAGATGTTATTGAAACGGATACCTTTGGGGGAACGTCTATTGTCCTTGCAGAGTATGATTTAGCCGATAAAGCTTATTATTTGAATAAAAAAGCGACAGAAATTGCCAAAAAAATGGCTACTAAATACTCTACTCCTGAAAAACCTCGTTTTGTGGCGGGTTCTATGGGACCAGGGACAAAATTACCTACTTTGGGACATATTGACTTTGATTCCCTCAGAGATGCTTATGTGGAACAAGCAGAGGGGTTATACGATGGGGGTGCAGATTTATTCATTATTGAAACTTGTCAGGATGTACTGCAAATAAAATCAGCTTTAAACGCAGTCGAGGAAGTTTTTGAGAAAAAGGGAAACCGTTTACCGATCATGGTTTCGATTACCATGGAAACTATGGGAACCATGTTAGTAGGAACAGAAATAAGTGCAGCGTTAGCAATTTTGGAACCTTATAAAATTGACATTTTAGGACTCAACTGTGCCACGGGTCCTGAACAGATGAAAGAACATATAAAATATTTATCAGAACATTCGCCGTTTATTGTTTCTTGTATTCCCAATGCTGGTTTACCTGAGAATGTTGGGGGACAAGCCCATTATCGTTTGACTCCTATCGAATTAAAAATGGCATTAATGCACTTTATCGAAGATTTAGGAGTACAAATTATTGGGGGATGTTGTGGTACTCGTCCCGATCATATTAAATCCTTATCAGAACTTTCTCAGGAATTAACCCCCAAAGAACGTCATCCTGACTATGAACCTTCGGCTGCTTCAATTTATGGCACACAGCCTTATATTCAAGATAATTCATTTTTAATTGTTGGAGAAAGATTAAACGCCAGTGGTTCTAAGAAATGCCGTAAGTTATTAGATGCTGAAGACTGGGATAGTTTAGTCTCTTTGGCAAAATCTCAGGTAAAAGAAGGGGCACACATTTTAGATGTTAACGTGGATTATGTGGGAAGAGATGGGGTGCGAGATATGCACGAGTTAGCCTCTCGTTTGGTTAATAATATTACCCTTCCTTTGATGTTAGATTCCACAGAATGGCAAAAAATGGAGTCAGGATTAAAGGTTGCTGGTGGTAAATGTATTCTCAATTCTACCAACTACGAAGATGGGGAAGAACGCTTTTTAAAAGTATTAGAAATAGCCAAAAAATACGGTGCTGGTGTAGTAGTTGGTACCATCGATGAAGAAGGAATGGGGCGCACCGCAGATAAGAAGTTTGAAATAGCAAAACGGGCTTATAATGCAGCCATAGAATATGGAATTCCTGCTCATGAAATCTTCTTTGATCCCTTAGCATTACCTATTTCAACAGGGATAGAAGAAGACAGAGAGAATGGAAAAGCTACGGTTGAGTCCATAAAACGCATTCGAGAGGAATTACCAGGATGTCATATACTCTTAGGTATTTCTAATATTTCTTTTGGCTTAAATCCTGCGGCCAGACAAGTATTAAACTCTGTATTTTTATACGAGTCAATGCAAGTTGGTTTAGATGGTGCGATTGTTAGCGCAAGCAAAATTTTACCTCTGGCTAAAATAGAAGAGGCACATCAAAAAGTCTGTCGTGATTTAATTTACGACTTACGAGAGTTTGATGGTGATATTTGTACCTATGATCCACTAACTAAGTTAACGGAATTGTTTGCAGGGAAAACAACGAAAAAAGATCCCTCCAAAACGGCCAATTTGCCTCTAGAAGAAAGATTAAAACAGCATATTATTGATGGGGAAAGGTTAGGGTTAGAAGATGCACTGGCCGAAGCATTAAAACAATATCCTCCCTTAGACATCATTAACGTCTTTTTATTAGATGGCATGAAAGTTGTAGGGGAGTTATTTGGGTCGGGACAGATGCAGTTACCTTTTGTGCTACAATCTGCACAAACGATGAAGGCTGCTGTTGCTTATCTAGAACCTTTAATGGATAAGGAAGACGGAGATAGTAATGATAGTGGAAAAGGAAAGTTTGTCATTGCTACTGTTAAAGGGGATGTCCATGATATCGGGAAAAATTTAGTAGATATCATCCTCTCTAATAACGGCTATAAAGTCATTAATTTAGGGATTAAACAACCTGTTGAGAACATTATCCAAGCTTATGAAGAACATAAACCAGACTGTATTGCCATGAGTGGTTTATTGGTGAAATCAACTGCATTTATGAAGGATAATTTAGAAGCATTCAATGAGCGCGGTATTGAGATTCCTGTTATTTTGGGAGGGGCCGCACTAACGCCAAAATTTGTCTATGAAGACTGTCAAAACACCTATAAAGGTAAAGTCGTCTATGGAAAAGATGCTTTCTCTGACTTACATTTTATGGATAAATTAATGCCAGCAAAAGCAGCAGAAAATTGGGACAATTTACAAGGATTTTCAGGAGAATTTACCGATAATAATACTCTATTCCAAGAAGAAAGGGGTGAAAAGGCTGCCGAAAAAGCTGCGGAGAAAAATGGTAAATCTGCGGAGCGAGAAATACAAACAGTTATCGATACAAAACGTTCCGAAGCAGTGGAAATAATAGAACCTGCTGCACCTCCATTCTGGGGAACTAAAATTCTAAAACCCGAAGAATTTGACCTAAATGAAATTTTCTGGTACTTAGATTTACAAGCATTAATCTCAGGTCAATGGCAATTTCGTAAACCAAAAGAACAGTCACGAGAAGAGTATGAAGCATTTTTAGCTGAGAAAGTTTATCCTATCTTAGAGGAGTGGAAGCAAAAAGTAGTCACAGATAATTTATTACATCCCACAGTTATTTATGGTTACTTTCCTTGTCAATCTCAAGACAATAGTTTACTCATTTACGATCCCGAAACAGTTACCAATGCTAATGGCAAAATATCAGAAGATTTAGAACCCATCTGGAAAATTGACTTTCCTCGTCAAAAATCAGGCCGTCGTCTTTGTATTGCAGACTTCTTTGTTCCCAAAGAATCAGGAAAAACAGATGTATTTCCGATGCAAGCAGTGACAGTAGGGGAAATTGCCACAGAATATGCCCAAAAACTCTTTTCTGCTAACGATTACACTAATTATCTCTATTATCATGGTATGGCTGTCCAAACGGCCGAAGCATTAGCAGAATGGACACACGCCAAAATACGTCGAGAATTAGGATTTTATGACAAAGAACCCGATAATATTCGAGAAATGTTACAACAACACTATCAAGGTTCCCGTTACAGCTTCGGATATCCTGCCTGTCCCAATATTCAAGATCAATATAAACAATTAGAAGTGATGGGATGCGATCGCATTAATATGTACATGGATGAGAGTGAACAAATCTATCCTGAACAGTCTACCACCGCTATTATTGCTTATCATTCTGTGGCTAAGTATTTTAGTGCCTAGTATCTCAGTAAAATTCTAGTATATATTACTTACTTATTAGTTTATTAAGATTGATAAGTAAGTAATGATAATCAGGTTAAAGACACAACTATTTCTTTATTCCAATTTGAAAAGTGGGGTTATAATTTTCAACCTGTTGCTATTTTTAAAGATGAAAATTCACTCAGTAAAAAAGGATTAAAGAAACTTTCAAAAGTTTGTGATAAAACATTTCCTCAGTTACTGAATCATGAAAAAGAGATTATTAATTATCTAGCAAGCTAAAATCAGAGGCATAATATTATTATGCCCCTACAAAAAACAAACACAATAAATCTACTGGTACCTCGTGAAACAGATACAAACCGAGAGAAATTTGTCTCGGTTTCATAAACCATTGTCCGACTAGACAAGATCATTAATGGACTTAAAAGCCCCATAAAAAACACCAGCATCCACTTTTAAGTCAGATGCCTCAACCAGATCACCGTAAACAGTTATGGTTCCTAGTTCGTCTTGGTTGTGGGCCCCACCATTAGCCCCTTGATTACTAATTAAAGAAATAATTGATTCTAGGATTTGATCTTGATTCAGGTCAATATATTCAATGTTGCTGACTTCTACAGTATGACCTGCAATTCTGATTTTATCTCCTTCACTTTTATTAAAGTCGAGGATAACATCATTGCCAATACCATCAACCCAGTGATCATGGACATTATCATTTTCGTGGGCTACTGCTCTCCAGTTTACTTGACCAGTTAGGGAATCGGCGTGTTTTTCAATAATCTCCTCTTTGGCATTGATTAACAGTTCAAAGCGGAAAGTATCCGCCCCAGATCCCCCAATTAAGATATCATCAGCTTCTAGAAAAGGTTGATCAGGATATACTTTAGATTCATCGGTATCTTGAGCAATATCCGGTTCTCCTGCATCACTACGACTGATCAGGCGATCATTACCATCTCCTCCATCCAGGATATCTTCTCCCATCCCATCCTTGAGGGTATCATCCCCATCCCCTCCAGAGAGCGCATCATTTCCTGCATTTCCCCAAAGCTTATCGTTTCCTGTGTCTCCAGAGATAGCATCATCCCCATCTCCTCCACTGAGACGATCATCCCCATCCCCTCCAGAGAGCGCGTCA
>JAAUYJ010039269.1_pt1 | contig 24926 bp, 19 predicted proteins | sample 7278031 | NCBI WGS metagenome assembly JAAUYJ01 (sample SAMN14350222, study PRJNA611818) | marine sediment metagenome | isolation source: surface marine sediment (1.8m) | place: French Polynesia: Moorea | collected 2018-08 | reverse complement strand
GACGCCGAGCAGCTCGGCGGCACCATGATGGAAAAGCTCGCCGAGCTGTTCGACGAAGATTCGATTGCGCCGCAAATGGCCCCGGGCCGGCCGCGCCGGGTGGCCACGCGTTAGAGCGGGTGCGGCTCAAAACCCGAAACGGGAGAACTTCCGTGCGCCCTTCGAGACGCCCGCTGGCGCGGGCTCCTCAGGGTGAGGACCGTTCTTCGTGCCATTCCAGGTCTTCCTCATCCTGAGGAGCGCCCGGCAGGGCGCGTCTCGAAGGACGCACGCCAGACCTGCAGTGCCCCAAACTCACCCCCGCAAGTTCGCCGCGTAGAACGCCAGCGTGCGCTGCCACGCCAGCTTGGCGTCTTCCTCGTCGTAGCGCGCGTTGGTCGGATTGGCGAAGGCGTGGTCGGCTTCGTACCAGTGGCTCTCGTAGCTCTTGCCGGCGGCCTGCATGGCCGCCTCGAAGCCGCTCACCATGTCCCGGGTGATCCAATTGTCGCGCGTGGCGTAGTGGCCGAGCACCGGGCCCTTCAAGGCCTTGAGATCGTCAGCCGTGCGGCTGACCTGACCGTAGTAGACCACCGTGGCGTTCACAGGCGAGACGATCGAGGCGTTGAGCGACCAGCCGCCGCCGAAGCACCAGCCGACCGTGCCGAGCTCTTGCGTGGTCTTCTCATGGGCGCGCAGCCAGGCGACCCAGGAGACCAGCGTGTCGGTTGCCACCGCAGGGTCGACCTGCTGCATCAGGGCGCGGGCGCCGTCGGGCGTCTTGCTGGACTGACCGTCGTAGAGATCGACGGCGAGCGCCACGTAGCCCTCCTTGGCGAGCTCGGCGGCGACCGACTTGATTTGGTCGTTGAGCCCCCACCACTCGTGAACCAACAGCACCGCCGGGGCCGGCGTTTGCTGCGGCAGGGCCAGCGCCGCCGCCACCTTCTTGCCGCCCTGCGTCGTCAGGCTCACGTCCTGCAGGCCGGCGGCCGCCGCCGCGGCGAGCCGCGGGTCGGCGAGCACGGCGGCCAAGGGCACGGCAGCCAGGGGCACACCGGCGAAGCCGGTGAGGACTTGGCGACGGGCGAGTTGCTGCATCATAGATCTCCCTGTATGGATCACTCTCGTCACGAAGTGTTGACCTTGGCGCGCCCCGCGCGCTTGACAAACCTGCTCGCGAAAAGGTGATCCCGGTAACCCGAGCTTCGCAGAGACCTGCTAGAGAGGTCGCGATGAAGGCCGTTGTGATCCTCCTGCTTTTCGGCGCCGTAGCCTGGCCGCTGGCCGCCCGCGCCGCCGAGCCAGACCCGATCGAGGTCGCCAGCGTCGGGCGAAAGCTCGACGCCGAGCGGCCGAAGCTGGACCGGGTCGGCCGCCTGCACGCCAGGGGCATACTCGAGCTGCGCTCGCCGGACTGGCGCTTCGGCGGCCTGTCGGGCCTGCTGATCTCCGAGGACGGCGCCCGGCTCACGGCGGTCACCGACAAGGGCTATTGGTTCACCGCGCGGCTCGACTACGACGAGCGGGGCCACCTGAGCGGGCTGCGCGAAACCGCTCTGGCGCCCTTGCGCGACGAGAAGGGCACGCGCCTCACCAGCAAGCTGAGCCAGGACGCCGAATCCCTGACCCAGCTGCCGGGCGGCGGCGTCTTGGTCGCCTTCGAGCACCGCCATCGGCTCTGGAGCTACGGCGCCAATGGATCGCCCAGATTCGGCGCGGCCACGCCCGTGCCGGTCCCGCCGGGCGCAAAGCAACTGCCGCGCAACGACGGCATGGAGACCATGGCGACTCTACCCGACGGCGCGCTGCTGGTGATCCTGTCCCACGCCGGCGGCGGCCCGGACTTCCCGGCCTATTTGTTGCGCGACGGCAAGTGGCAGAAGCTGGCCTACCGCCAGACGCCGAACTTCGAGCCGACCGGCGCCACGGTCCTGCCCGACGGCAGCCTGGCGGTCCTGGAGCGCCGCTTTTCGCTGATCGGCGGCATCTCCGTTCGGGTGCGCCGCATCGCGGCCGAGGCCATCCGCCCGGGCGCGGTCATGGAAGGCGAGGAGCTGGCGCTCTTCGCACCGCCGCTGCTGGTGGACAATTTCGAAGGCATCGCCGCGCGCCGAGGGCCGGGCGGCGAGACGCTGATCTATCTGCTGTCGGACGACAACTTCAACGCCCTGCAGCGCAATCTCTTGCTGATGTTCGCCCTCGAGGAGGGCTGAGACTCGCCCGGATCAGGCGGCGGCCTTGGCCTGGGCTTTCTGGACCCGCCGCTTGAGCTCGCGCGCCTTTTGGCCGAGCTTCGAGTTGGGGGTCGAGAGCAGGTAGGCGTCGAGCCCGCCGCGCTTCTCGATGGTGCGGATCGCGCTGGTCGAGAGGCGCAGCCCGATCATCTCGCCTAGAGCGTCGGACAGCAGCGAGGTCTGCTGCAGGTTGGGCAGGAAGCGCCGGCGCGTCTTGTTGTGCGCGTGGCTCACGTTGTTGCCGGCTTGTACGCCCTTGCCGGTAAAGTCGCAGCGCCGTGCCATGGCTTTGGTCCCGCTCTGAACCCGTGCGTTTCGGGGGAAAACAAGTGCGGGCATCCCGGATGCCCGAACGCGCGGTGTTCTATGGCAGGCCCCCGCACAGGTCAAGACGGAATTCGGCACGAATCCGGGCGGGCTCAGCCTTCCCCGCCGAGAAAAGCCGCCAGCAGGCGCCGGGCCGCGGCGGTCGGCGGCAGGCTGCCGGCCTCGACCTGGGCCTCCAGGCCCGCGATCTGGCCGGCCACCGCCGGGTCTGCCCGGAGCGCCGCCAGCAGTGAATCGTCGATCTCGCGCCACATCCAGGCGCGCGCCTGCCGCGTCCGCTTGGCCGCCAGCTCGCCGTTCGGCTCCAGCGCCGTGCAGTAGCGGCCGACCGCGTCCCAGACCTCCGCCACGCCCCGGCCGGAGACGGCCGAGCAGGTCGCCACCTCGGGCCGCCAGTTGGCGCTGGTCGGCCGCAGCAGGTGCAGCGCCGACTGGTAGTCGGCGGCGGAGCGGATCGCCGCGGCTTCCAGCTCGCCGTCGGCCTTGTTGACCACGATCAGATCGGCGAGCTCCATGACGCCGCGCTTGATGCCCTGCAGCTCGTCGCCGCCCGCGGGCAGCAGCAGCAGCAGGAACATGTCGACCATCTCGGCCACGGCGGTCTCCGACTGGCCGACGCCCACCGTCTCGACGATGATCACGTCGAAACCGGCCGCCTCGCAGACCAGCAGGGCCTCGCGGCTGCGGCGCGCGACACCGCCTATCGTGCCGCCGGTGGGCGAAGGCCGGATGAAGGATTCAGGCGCGCGCGCCAGTTCGCCCATGCGCGTCTTGTCGCCCAGGATCGAGCCGCCGCTGACCTTCGAGGAGGGATCCACCGCCAGCACCGCGACCCGGTGGCCCTGAGCGATCACGTGCACGCCGAAACGTTCGATGAAGGTCGACTTGCCGACCCCCGGCACCCCGGTGATGCCCAAGCGGATCGAGCGGCCGCTGTCGGGCAGCAGCGCCTCGAGCAGCGCCTCGGCCTCGGGCCGGTGCGACGGCTTGGCCGATTCGACCAGGGTGATGGCCCGGGCCAGTGCCCGGCGGTCGCCGGCGCGCACCGCCGCCGCCAGGGCCTCGATCCCGCCGCGGGCCCCGCTGGCTGCGGCGCGGTTCATGGTGCGGCCCCAGCTTCGGCTTCCGCCGCGCCGGGCCCCAGGGGCTGGCCGTAGCTGAACTCGACGAAGTTGCCGTCAGGGTCCTTCAGGCCGCAGTAATAGCCGACGGGATAGGGCTCCTGGCGCGGCGGCCAGGCGAGATGGCCGGCCGCCTCGGCCTTGGCGGCGATCGCGTCGACCGCGGCCTTGCTGTCGAGGGCGAAGCCGAAGTGGCTGTAGTCGCCCTCGCCCTGGTCGCGCCCGGGCCCGCCGGGCAGCAGCACGAAGATGAACTCGCGCCCGCGGCCGGGCTCGGCCAGCCAGACGATGCGCGACTCAAGGTCGTCGCCGCGCTCGTGCACCACCTCCATGCCGCAGAACTCGCGGTAGAAGGCGACACAGGCCTCGAGGTCGCGCACGTGCAGCGCCATATGGGTCAGCTTCGGTGTCACGGCGTCAAACTACCCTCCGGGCCCGGCAAGGTGAAGCGCCGCGCGCGTTTGACCGCCCGGGCGCTTTCGTCTCTAATGCCGCCGCTCGGTTCCGGCCGGGTGGTGAGAACCAGGGGAAGCTCCGGGCCCGCGGCACAGCGCGGCCACCGCGGGCAGGAACCCGCACCGCCACCCCTGAGATGTGAGGTCGTGCGATGAAGTTCCTGGCCGTCCACCCCGGCCCGCTCATGTACACCAAGGTCTTCCTCCGGCTCGAGCCGCTCGGGCTGGAGCTGATCGCCGAAGCGGCGCGCCGCGCCGGCCATGACGTGCGGTTGCTCGACCTGCAGGCCGAGAGCCACGACGACTACTTCGCCATGATCCGGAACTTCGAGCCGGACGCCATCGCCTTCTCCTGCAACTACCTGGCCAACGTGCCGGAGATCGTCGACCTCGCCAAGGCGACCAAGGCGATCCTGCCCGACTGCTTCGTCTTCGTCGGCGGCCACAGCGCCTCCTTCACCGCCCACGAGTTTCTCGAGCACGGGGCGGGCGCGATCGATTGCGTGCTGAAGGGCGAAGGCGAGGCGACGGTCGTGGATCTCCTGGCCGCGGTCGCCGAAGACCGCGACGCCCTCACCGAGGTGCCGGGCGTGGTCAGCCCCCAGGGCGAGGGCCCGCGGCCGCGCTTCGTGCACGACCTCGACGATCTCAGGCCGGCGCGCGACCTGCTGCGCCACCGCCGCAAGTACTTCATCGGCGTGCTCGACCCCTGCGCCTCGATCGAGTTCTCGCGCGGCTGCCCCTGGGACTGCTCGTTCTGCAGCGCCTGGACCTTCTACGGCCGCAGCTACCGCCGGCGCGACCCCGAGCAGGTGGTCGACGAGATGTCGACGATCAAGGAGCCCGGCATCTTCATTGTCGACGATGTCGCCTTCATCCAGGAGCAGCACGGCTTCGCCATAGGCGAGGCCATCGCCAGGCAGGGCATCAAGAAGCAGTACTACCTGGAGACCCGCGGCGACGTCCTGCTGCGCAACAAGGAGGTCTTCAAGTTCTGGAAGACGCTCGGCCTCAATTACATGTTCATGGGCATCGAGGCGATCGACGAAGAGGGGCTGAAGAAGTACCGCAAGCGCGTCACCCTGGACCAGAACTTCGAGGCGCTGGAGTTCGCGCGCGAGCTCGATATCTGTGTCGCGATCAACATCATCGTCGACCCGGACTGGGACCGCGAGCGCTTCAAGGTGCTGCGTGAGTGGTGCATGGAGGTTCCGGAGATCGTCAACGTCTCGGTCAACACGCCCTATCCCGGCACCGAGTCCTGGCGCACCGAGGGGCGCAAGCTGCAGACCCGCGACTACCGCCTGTTCGACATCCAGCACGTGGTGCTGCCGACCAAGCTGCCGCTGGCCGAGTTCTACAAGGAGCTGGTCGAGACTCAGCAGGTGCTGAACAAAAAGCACATGGGCTGGGAAGCCTTCAAGGGCACGGCCGAGATCGTCGCCGGCCACCTCATGCGCGGCCAGACCAACTTCCTGAAGATGCTGTGGAAGTTCAACAGCGTCTACAACGCCGACAAGCTGTTGGCGGATCACGGCCGCCCGGTCGCCTACGAGATGGCCCTGCCGCCGCCGACCGAGGCCAAGGTCGACCCCAAATCCCTCTACGTGCACGAGGCGCGCGGCCGCAAGAGCCGCGCCATCGACGACGCCACCGAGAAGTTCGTCGACGAGACGCGGATGGGCGCGAGTATCTGAGAGCGCGTTACGCGGCGAGCGCGCCGTGTTCTTTTCATGCTCGGGCTTGACCCGAGCATCCATGGGCCTTGCGGGACCGCCAGGGCCTCCAGGCGTATGCCCGGTCTCGCACTCAAATGGACCCTCGAGTCAAGCCCGAGGGGGGACAGTGTACTGCAATGAAGAAACTGCTTTCTTGCTGCGGCAAACCTCTCGACGCCGACAGGCCGCGCTTCAACGCCCCGACGCAACCTTGCGCTCCAGCGCCTTGGTGAGAGCTTCCATGCCCTCACGGCGGGCAAAGCCATCGAATTCGGAGCGGTAGGTTTCCATCAGGCTCACCGCGCCCACGACGAAATCGACGATCACGAAGCCGTCGTCCTGCGCCCGGATGATCCAGGCCAACGACCAGGGCTCGCCGCCGGACTGCGTTACGCGCGTCGTGACACGGAAGTCTGCTTCGCCGCGCGGCTCGACCGCGGTCACCTCGATGCCATTCGGCGTGTCGTCCTTCAGCACCTTGATCACAGCGTTCAGCAGGTAGTCTTCGAACACCGTGCAGAAGGCTTGGCGGTCCCAGGCCGAGGCTTTGCTCCAGTCCTCGCCGATCACGCTGGGGCACATGACCGGCAGCCCGAAGGACTCGCTGAGCAGGTCCCGCAGGCGCTCGGCGCGCCGCGGTTCCGTCTCGCCCTTGGCGGAAAGAATCTCGATGGCCCCCGCGCCGATCGACTCGACGTAGCGGGAAGCCTGTCCGGGGCCGGGCGCGGCGAGCGGCGCGGAGAGCGGCAAGACCAGACACAACAAGAGGGGCGCGAGAAAACGCATGACGAGCTTCCTTGGATGTGCGGCTGAAAGTTGGCCCGGCGGCCGGATTTGGGCGCTCAGGTCCAAATAAGGCAGGTTTTTGAACGTGTTTTCGCAGGTGCGAAACGGGAGATGGTGGGTCCCGAGCCCGCCGTCAAGACCATTTGGCCGGTGCCGGGCAGATATCTTTCAGAGCCGCCGCCGCCCGCCGGGCCGGGGCCGTCGTCCCCCCGATAGGATTGGCGGCCGCTACTGCGGCACCCCCTGCGTCACCGTCAGCCCGGCCTTCACCGAGAGGGCTTCCTCGATGTCGCCGACCCGGGGCGCTGCGAACTCGCATTCTCCCAGGCCCCGGCCGGTACCGCAGACGCGGCGCACCATGGGCGCGTAGCTGCGAAAGCGCTCCTGCAAGGCGGGCTCGGCCGCGATGATCTCGGCCACCTCGCCGGGCGGCAACGGACCGGAGAGGTCGCGACAGGCGCGCGACGAGCCCTCCGGTTCCGCCGGGACGCAGTAGACGCGATTGACCTTCAGCTTGCCCGCCTCGATGGCGTAGTCCTCAAGACCGAAGAGCACCGGCTCGCAGATCACCGTCCCCTGGTCGCAAAAGGTCTCGCCGAACAAGGCCGGCCCCGGGCTCGGGCACTTGCCAAGCGCGTCCTCCCAGGAGACCTGGCCGGCGTACCAGCAGAAATCGTCGGCGCGCGCCATCCTTTCGTGACCGGCCATGCCAATCATCAGGAGCATCAACGCGCCGGCACGCGCCAACCTCACCGTCTTGAGCATCGAGCACCCCCCGCCAGCAGGCTGACTTTATCGACTCGATGTTCGGGCCTGCCGGGCTCGAGTGCAACGAGGTTGTGATGAAGGGGAGGGAGTGATTGGGGCTGGAGGTCCATCGTGCGTCCTTCGAGACGCGCCCAATCGGGCGCTCCTCAGGATGAGGGAGATCTCAGATGCCATCCTCGGTTCCCCTCATCCTGAGGAGCCGCCGAAGGCGGCGTCTCGAAGGACGCACCAACCGTACTGCATCCCGCCTGAGGCCCTCACTCCGCGGCCCGGCCCGCCTCCTCTTCGCGCGCTTCGGCCTGCTGGCGGCGCCACATCTCGGCGTAGCGAGCGTCGCGGGCGAGCAGCTCCGTGTGGCGGCCGCGCTCGACCAGCTCGCCGGCCTCGAGCACGATGATCTCGTCGGCGTCGACCACGGTCGAGAGGCGGTGCGCGATGATCAGCGTCGTGCGGTCGCGCGAGACCTCGCGCAGGCTCTTTTGGATCTCGCGCTCGGTCTTGGTGTCGAGCGAGGAGGTCGCCTCATCGAACAGGAAGATGCGCGGGTGCTTGAGCAACGTGCGGGCGATCGCCACGCGCTGCTTCTCGCCGCCCGAGAGCTTGAGCCCGCGCTCGCCGACCATGGTGTCGTAACCGTCGGGCAGGCCCATGACGAAGTCGTGGATGCGCGCCAGACGCGCCGCCTCGGTGACCTCCTCGCGGCTCGCCTCGGGCCGGCCGTAGGCGATGTTGTAGAACACCGTGTCGTTGAACAGCACGGTGTCCTGCGGGACGATGCCGATCGCCGCGCGCAAGGATTCCGGCGTCACCTCGCGCACGTCCGCGCCGTCGACCCGCACGCGGCCGCCGGTCACGTCGTAGAAGCGGAACAGTAGGCGGCTGATGGTCGACTTGCCGGCGCCGCTCGGGCCGACGATCGCGAGCGTCTTGCCGGCCGGCACCTCGAAGGAGATGCCCTTGAGGATCGGCCGTCGCGGGTCGTAGCCGAAGTTCACGTCTTCGAAGGCCACGCAGCCGCCGTCGGCCGCGAGCGCCGCCGCGCCCGGCGGCGTGGTGATTTCCGGCGCGACGTCGATCAGGTCGAACATGGATTCCATGTCGACCAGCGACTGCTTGATCTCGCGGTAGACGAAGCCCAGCAGGTTGAGCGGGATGGCGATCTGCAGCAGGTAGGCGTTGACCATGACGAAGTCGCCCACGGTCATCTTGCCCACAGTGACGCCGTAGGCGGTCATCACCATCATGCCGGTGACGCCGCCGGAGATGATCACCGCCTGGCCGATGTTCAGCAGGGACAGGCTGGTGCGGCTCCTGACCGCGGCCGTCTCGTATTGCTTCAGGCCGACGTCGTAGCGCCGCGCCTCGTGCGCCTCGTTGCCGAAGTACTTCACGGTCTCGAAGTTGAGCAGCGAATCGATCGCCTTGGTGTTGGCCGCGCTGTCGGCCTCGTTCATCTGGCGCCGGTAGCGCAGCCGCCATTCGGTCACCGCGAAAGTGAACCAGACGTAGCCGACGATGGTGCCGGCGGTGATCGCGGGATAGCGCCAGTCGAAGAGATACCAGAGGATGCCGATGACCAGCGCGATCTCGACCAGCGTCGGGCCGACATTGAACAGGAAGAAGTTGAGCAGGAACTCGATGCCCTTGACGCCGCGCTCGATGGCGCGGCTGAGACCGCCGGTCTGGCGGTCCAGGTGAAAGCGCAGTGAGAGCGCGTGCAGGTGGCGGAAGGTTTCCAGTGCCACGTTGCGGATTGCGTTCTGGGCGACCCGGGCGAAGGCCGCCTCGCGCAGCTCGGCGAAGGCGATGGCCAGCACGCGCGCCGCGCCATAGGCCAACAGCAGGCCGAGCGGCAGGACGATGGCGAGCCCGGCCTCGGGCGTCAGGCCGTCGACCGCCTCGCGCAGAATCAGGGGCACGTAGACATTGGCGACCTTGGCGGCGACCAGCATGAGCAAGGCCAAGACGACGCGCAGGCGCAGGTCGGCGCGGTCCTTGGGCCAGAGATAGGGCAGGAGACGCAGCAGCGTCTTGGCCTGCCGGTCGAACGAGACCTGCTTGCTGTCGATGGTGGTAGGGCGCATTGACTCGCTACTGCGTGCGGCCGAGCGAACGCGAGAGCAGGAGGTAGAGCTTGCCGACATCGGCGGTGAGGAAGGTCGCGCTCAAGACCTGTTCCTGATCGCAGTCGGTCGCCTGCGACAAGAGCGATTCGAACTGGTTCATGTAGCGCGTCACCTTGTTGCGGAACTCCTCGTCGTTCTCGTATCGGTCGCCGATCTCAGGGATCTGGAAACGGTCCCTCATCTTCAGGATGCGCCGCGCGAAGACCGACTTGTCGCCGCGGCGGTAGCGCTTCCAAACGTCCTCGGGGATCTCGTCCTCGAGCAGGCGGTTGATGTCGATCGCCGCCGAGTTCAGGTCCTCGATCATCACGGTCGCGGTGCGCAGGAAGAGGTCGCGCTGGCCGGCGGCGACGTTGTGGCGCACCGAGCGCGCCTGGATCGCCGCCTCCTCCGAGGCCTTGACCAGCTCCTTGGTCTGCTCGCGGAAGATCTGACTGGCGTCGGTCGCCTCGACCAGCGCCTTGCCGACGGCTTCGGTCAGCACCGCCGAGCGGGATTCCAGCAGGCCTGCCAGCTCGTGGGTCTTGTCGAGCGCCCGCTCCGCGCCCTCGGTCAGCACGGAGGCGCTCTTCTCGACCCTCTCGCCGATCTGGGCCAGTCGGTCCATGGTCTCCTCCGAGGCCTGGGCCAAGTCCTCGGACTGGGCGCGCAGCTCCTCGCGGATGTCCTCGGAGGCCTCGCGCGTCGTCGCCAGGCCCTGGACCAGCTCTGTCGCTTGGTCGGACAGGGACTGCTTGATGTTGCGCGCCAGCGTCGAGAGCTCGCCGGCGACCCGGCCCAGGTCGCGGATCTCCTGCTGCACCGCGGTCTTGAGGCTGGCGGCGGACTCGTTGGCCGCCTCGGCGGCCGACTTGAGCTCCTCACCCTGCCGCTTGAAGGTCTGCGAAAGGTCCTCGGCGCTGCCCATGACCTGGCGCGCCGCGCCGGACAGGTCGCCCGCGCGCGCCTGCACCACTTCGCCGACGCGGTCGATCTGCTCGACCGCCTTGTCGGAGGTCTGGCCCAACTCCTCGGCCTGTCGGCGGAAGGTCTCGCCGGCCAGGCGCGACTGTTCGACCGCGCGGTCCACGGCGGCGGCGATCGAGTCGACCTGCGGCTTGATCTCCTCGCCCGCGCTGACGATCTTGCGCTCGGCCTCCGTGGCGCTGTCGACCAGGCGCGCCGCTTCCTTCTCGCCGGCGTTGACCACGGCGCTGGTGACCTCTTCGGTCGTCTGGCGCAACCTGCCGGTGATCTCCTCGGCGACCTCGGACAGCGTCTCGCCCCGCTCGCGCAGCGATTCGTTCATCACCTTGGCGCGCGTCGCCGCGACCTCGAACGAGGTGCGCACCTCCTGCGCCTGCGTCTGCATGACCGTGGTGATCGAACGCGCCTGCTCGCCGATCTCGGCGGACAGCCGATTCATGTCCTCGCTCTGCTGGTTGAGCGCTTCCTTGAGGTAGTTGACCTGGCCGCCGCTGCGCTCGAAGGCCGCGTTGAGGTGGTCGATCTGCTGCCGCAGCAGGTCGCTGAACTGCTTCGACTGGAAGGAGATGCGGCTGCCCACCTCGATGAAGGCCTCGGAATCGCCTTCGACCTCTTCGCGCAGCTTATGGGCAATCTCGCGGGTCTGTTCGCTGACCGACAGGATCTCGTCGGCGCGGCGGCGCAGCAGATCGGAGAGCTCGCCGGTGCGCTCGAAAGCCTTGTCCGAGGCCTCTTCCAGAATGGTGAGCGGTTCCTGCAGGGTTTCCGCGATGGTGGCGACCGCGGAGCGGGTCTTCTCGACGGCGCGTTCGGTCGCCCGGTTGAGGATCCCGGCCGGCTCCTCCAACGCCTTGGAGACCTGGGCCGCCGCACCCTTGGCCCGCTCGAGCGCCTGATCGGTCGTCTTCTCCAGCGCCAGCACCGGCTCCTTGAGGTTTTCGGAGACCAGGCCGACCGCCTCACGGGTGCGCTCGAGCGCGCGATCGGCGGTCTGCTCGACCAGGGCCGCGGGCTCCTCCAGCGCCTTGGAGACCTGGGCCGCCGAGGAGCGGGCCTGCTCCAGCGCGTGCTGGGCCTTGCCGTCGATCAGCCGGCCCGGGCGTTCCAGGGCGGCGGAGATCTCGTCGGCCGCCTGACGCGCCTGCTCGATCGAGCGCTCCGTCGTCTCGCCGATCAGGCCGGCCGGACGCTCCAGCGCCATGGATACGCCCTCGGCCGACTGCTGGGCCTGATTCACGGCGTCGAGGGTGGCCTGCGAGATGACGGCGGCCGGCTTCTGCAGCGTCGCCGAGACGGCCTCGGAGGATTGCTTGGCCTGCTGCAAGGCGTCGCGCGCGGCCTGCTCTATCAGGGCGGTCGGCCGCTGCAGGGCGGCCGAGACGGTCTCGACCGACTGCTGCGCCTGCTCGATGGCGGCCTCGGTGGCCTGCTCGATCAGCGCCGTCGGCTTCTGCAGGCTGCTGCCGATCTGTTCGGCCGACTGCTGGGCCCGGGTGGCGGCTTCCTGCGCCACTTGCTCCATCAGCGCCGCCGGCCGCTGCAGGGCCGCGGCCACGGTCTCGGCGGACTGCTGCGCCTGCCCGATCGCCTGCCCCGCCGACTGCTCGATCAGCAGGGCCGGCTTCTGCAACGCGGCGGAGATCTGATCGACCGAGCGGTGCGTCCGGGCGACGGACTCCTGGGCCGCCTGTTCGATCAGCGCCGTCGGCTTCTCCAGGTTGGCAGCGACCCGTTCCGCCGACTGCTGCGCCTTGGCGACCGCCGCCAGCGTCGCCTGCTCGACCAGCTCGGTCGGCTTCTCCAGCGCGCTCGACACCGCCTCGGCCGACTGCTGGGATTGCGCCAGGGCGTCATGCGTCGCCTGCTCGATCATGACGGCCGGCTTCTGCAGGGCCGTCGAGACGTTGTCGGCCGCGATGCGGGTCCGCTCGATGGCGTCGCGCGTGGCCTCGTCGAGCAGCGCCGCCGGCTGCTCGAGCGCTTCGGTCACCGTGGCGATCTGCTTGCGCGTCCGGTCGAGGGCTTCGTCGGTCGCCGACTGCAATCCCTGCAGCGGTTTCTTCAGTCCGTCCGACATGACCTCGACGGCCTCACGCGTGCGCGCCACCGCGTTGTCGGCGGCCTCGTTGAGCTTGACCGCGGGGTCCTCCAGGGTCTTCGAGATCTTGTCGATGGCGACCCGGGTGCGGTCCTCGGCTTGGTCGGCCGCCTCACTCAGCGCGTTGATCGGCGCGCGCAGCGTGTTGGAAATCGCGGCGGCTGCGACGCGGATCCGCTCGCTCGCCCGGTCGGCCGCCACGTTGATCGAGTCGACCGGCTGCTTCAGGCTCTCGGAGATGGTCACCCCGGCAGAGGAGGCGCGGTCGGCCGCCCGGTCGGCGGCCTCGTCGAGCGATTGCAGCGGCTCGCGCAGGCTCTCTGAGATCGAGGCGACGGACTCGCTGGCCCGCTCGATGACGTCCTCGGCCGCCGCATCGAGCTCGTCGATCGAGCGTTTCAGTTCTTGGCCGATGTGTTCTGACGCCGCGCGCGCCGAGGACATGGCGCCCGCCGCCACCTGGTCGAAGGTGCCGACCGCACCGCCGACGCCCTCGGCGATCGAGCTCGCGGTGGCGCGCGCACGATCGGCCGCTTCGTCCAGGACGCTGACCTGGCGGTCGACGATCTCGCTCGCCTGCGATACCAGCTCCATGACCCGCTCGTTCGCGGCCGTGAGGTTCTCCGACTGCGCCTCCAGGGATTCGCGCAGCTGCTCGGCCTGCGAAGCGGCGCGCACGCTGGCGCCGGTCAGCTCCTGGGACTGATGACGGAACGAGCCGCGCATGTCCTCCATCTTCTGGATCATCTCGTCGGTCGCGTTGGCCAGAATGTCCGCCTGCTCCTTCAGGGAGTCGGCGATGCGCGCGACCTTCCATTCCGCGTCCTCCGGCGGATAGGTCATGGCCTCGAAATGGCGCAGCAGCTCTTCGGTCTCGGCGTGGACGGTCCTGGCCCGGGCGAAGAAAAGCAGGATCAGCCAGAGCACGCCCGGCGGGCCACAGATCGCCACCACGACGATGGCCAGCTCGTGCGGCAGGCCCGCCGTCACGCTTTGCCAGCCGTAGTTCTGGCCGATGTACCAGAAGCACAGGCCGAACCAAACAAGGGTCAGAAAAACACCGAGGCCGGCAGCGACAGCGACGCCCGACCGAGAGTCTTCGGACGAAAACAAGCGGATCACGCGGCGGCCCGCCTCTCGCGAATAATTCCCAGGACGTCGTGGGCGGCGTGCGGAATGTGCGAGCCCGGCCCGAAGATCGCGCTGACTCCGGCCTCGCGCAGGAAATCGTAGTCCTGCGGCGGGATCACGCCGCCGCAGACTACCGTGATGTCCTCGGCTCCGGCCTTTTGCAACTCGGCGATTAACTCGGGCACGAGTGTCTTGTGGCCGGCCGCCTGGCTCGAGACGCCGATGACGTGCACGTCGTTCTCGATCGCCTCGCGCGCCGCCTCGGCCGGGGTCTGGAACAGCGGGCCGACGTCGACGTCGAAGCCGATGTCGGCGAAGGCCGTGGCGATCACCTTGGCACCCCGGTCATGACCGTCCTGGCCCAGCTTGACCACCAGGATGCGCGGCCGGCGGCCCTCGTCGTTGGCAAAGTTTTCGATCTCGCGGCGGATACCCTGGAACTCCTCGTCGTCCTGATAGGCCGCGCCGTAGACGCCTGCGACCGAGCGGATTGTCGCCCGATGCCGGGTGAAGACCTTCTCCAGCGCGTCGGAAACTTCGCCCACGGTGGCCCGCGCGCGCATCGCCTCGATCGACAGGGCCAGGAGGTTGCCGTCGCCGCCTGCGCCCTCGGTCAGGGCCTCGAGCGACGCCTGGCAGGCCGCTTCGTCGCGCTTGCCGCGCACCGAATCCAGCCGCGCCACCTGTTGCTGCCGCACCCTGCTGTTGTCGATGTCGAGGATGTCGAGCGTCTCCTCCTTCTCCGGCTGGTACTTGTTGACGCCGACGATCACTTCCTCGCCGCGGTCGATCCGGGCCTGGCGGCGCGCGGCGGACTCCTCGATGCGCAACTTGGGCATGCCCGATTCGACCGCCTTGGTCATGCCGCCGTGCGACTCGACCTCGTCGATCAGGGCCGCGGCCGCTTTGACCATGCTCGCGGTCAGGCTCTCCAGGTAGTAGCTGCCGGCCAGCGGATCGATCACCTTGGTGATGCCGGTCTCGTTCTGCAGGATCAGCTGCGTGTTGCGCGCAACGCGCGCCGAGGCCGGCGTCGGCAGCGCGATCGCCTCGTCGAAGGAGTTGGTGTGCAGCGACTGCGTGCCGCCGAGCACGGCGGCGAGCGCTTCGATGGCGGTGCGCACGATGTTGTTGTACGGATCCTGCTCGGTCAGGCTGACGCCCGAGGTCTGGCAGTGGGTGCGCAGCGCCATGCTCATCGGGTTCTGCGGATCGAACTGATGCATCAGTCTGGCCCACAGGAAGCGCGCGGCGCGCAGCTTGGCGATCTCCATGAAGAAGTTCATGCCGATGCCGAAGAAGAAGCTGAGCCGCGGCGCGAACTCGTCGATGCCGAGGCCGCGACCGAGCGCGGCGCGCGCGTACTCGAGGCCGTCGGCAAGCGTGAAGGCGAGCTCCTGCACGCAGGTCGCGCCAGCCTCCTGCATGTGATAGCCGGAGATCGAGATCGAGTTGAACTTCGGCATGTGATGCGAGGTGTGGTCGATGATGTCTGCCACGATGCGCATCGAGGGGTCCGGCGGATAGATGTAGGTGTTGCGGACCATGAACTCCTTGAGGATGTCGTTCTGGATCGTGCCGGTCAGCTTCTCCTGCGGCACGCCCTGCTCCTCGGCCGCGACGATGTAAGCGGCCATGACCGGCAGCACGGCGCCGTTCATGGTCATCGAGACGCTCATCTGATCGAGCGGGATGCCGTCGAACAGCACCTCCATGTCCTCGACCGAATCGATCGCGACGCCCGCCTTGCCGACGTCGCCGACGACGCGCGGATGATCGGAGTCGTAGCCGCGGTGGGTCGCCAGATCGAAGGCGATCGACAGGCCCTTCTGGCCGGCCTTCAGCCCCTGCTTGTAGAAGGCGTTGGATTCCTCGGCGGTGGAGAAACCGGCGTACTGCCGGATCGTCCAGGGCCGGTTGGCGTACATGGTGGCGCGCGGGCCGCGCAGGAAGGGGGCGAAGCCGGGCAGGCCGCCCAAGGTCTCAAGCCCCTCCAGATCCTCTGCCGTGTAGATCGGCTTGACCGCGATGCCTTCCGGGGTCTGCCAGACCAGATCCTCCGGCGCCTTGCCGCGCAACTCCTTCGCCGCCAGTTCGCGCCAGCCCTCAAGATCGTGCTTTTGAAAGTTTGCCATCAAACCCGTGTCCTCAAAGGCCAAATTGATGCGCGGAGTATACGCCGCACGGCCTGGCCAAGTCCATGTAACACGCGAGAGGCGCGCGCCTTTCGCCACGCGAGTCCTGGTCGAGGCCGCCCGGCCGCCTCGCTTCGACTTGGAGCCAGGGCTTCGAGGCGCTATATGGCGCTGCTCTCGACCTGACAATCCGGAGCCGCGACATGGCCAAGGACTACACGAGCCTGCCCGACGACTTGCCGGTGCCCGAGGACGACGGCGCCGCCGCCCATTTGACCGGCATCGCGGTGCCGGACATCGCCCTGCCGGCCACGGCCGGCGGCAGCGTGGAACTGGCGCGGCTGCCCGGGCGGACGGTGCTCTACGTCTATCCGCGCACCGGCGTGCCCGGCCAGGCCTCCTTGACCGACGATTGGGACATGATTCCGGGCGCGCGCGGCTGCACGCCGCAAGCCTGCGCCTTCCGCGACCATCACGCCGAGCTCCAGGCCGCCGGGGCGCGGGTCTTCGGGCTCAGCACCCAGGACACCGCCTTCCAGCGCGAGGCCGCAGAGCGCCTGCATCTGCCCTTTCCGCTGCTCAGCGACAGCGCGCTCGCCCTGACCCGGGCGCTCGACCTGCCGGTCCACCGGGTGGCCGACGTCACGCTGCTGAAGCGCGCCGGCCTGATCCTCCGCGAAGGCCGGATCGAGCACGTCTTCTATCCGGTCTTCCCGCCGGACGGCCACGCCGAGGCGGTGCTCGCCTGGCTGCAGGCCAATCCGGTGTGACGCCAGTCCTCAGGACAGCAGGCGAAGGAATCCGACCGGCGCCTCGAAGCCCTTCAGGCTGGCGCTCTCCTCGCGACGCGCGAGGCCGTCGAGCAGCGGGGCGACCGCCGGATCCCCGGCCATCTCGGCCGACAGCACGATGTCGTCGCCCCGGCTCTCGCTCTGCAGGCGCGCGGCCATGTTGACCGTGTTGCCGAAGTAGTCCAGCCGCTCGTTCAGGGTCACCACGATGCAGGGGCCCTGGTGCAGGCCCAATTTGATCGCGATCGGGGTGGCGGCGTGGCCGGCGTTGAAGGCCGCGACCTCGCCCTGGATCTCCAGCGCCGCGGCCATGGCCTGCCCGGGGTCGGCGAAGGCCGCCATGATGGCGTCGCCGATGGTCTTGACGATGGCGCCGTCGTGGCGGCGCACGATCGCGGTCAGGAAGGCGAAGTGATCGCGCACCAGGTTGTAGGCCTGGGCGTCGCCGATCTCGCCGTAGAGCGCGGTCGAGCCGCGCAGGTCGCTGAACATCAAGGCGACGCTGGCGATCGCCACCTCATCGCCCGGCCGCAGCACCTGCGCGGAAAAGAGGTCGCGGAAGGCCTGCATGGCGCTCACCCGATCGGCGGTCAGAGCGTCGCGCACCCAGTGGCATTCCTCGACGATCAGGGTCAGCTCGCGTTCTGACTCGTTGCTGAGCGTGACCCCGCCGGGCGCGCCGGGCGCGCCGCAACGCATGGCCTCGGCCTCGGCGACGACCTCAGGGAAGCCGCCCTCGGCCCAGTCGATCTCCAATTCAGGCCCCGGTTCCAGGGTGCGCAAGCGGTAGCGCCCCGGGGTGGGGTCCAGCTCGACCCGCCGCGATTCGCCGGGCGCCAGGGTCAGATGCACCAGGATGTGCGGCGTGCTCATCGGCCCGAACAGGCAGTACTCGCCGAAGCTGATCGGCCGGACCGTCGGATCGGGCCGGAAGCTGAGCTCGACGTTCTGGGAGAAGTCGCGGCCGTAGTCGATGTTGCAGGTGTCGCAGTGGGCGCCGGTCGGCAGCTCGTCCAGCGATCCGACGATGGCCTTGGCGATGCGGCAGCGCGGGCACAGCAGGTCCCAGCGCAGCGATAGCAGGCCGGCGCGGGTCGCCTCCAGGCAAAGCTCGATCACATGGCGTGGCTCCTGGCCCCAGAGGCGCGCCAGGCGCAGGGGCCGGAGCTGCGAGAGATCGACCTCCTGGGCGCTCAGCAGAAAGTCCGCGAGGCGCCGGGTCAGCCCATGGCCGTGGCCGGTCGCCTCGATGCGCTCGACCAGGCCCGCGAGGCGCTCTTGCGCGCCCGGGGCCGGCTCGGGCGCCTGGTAGTCGAAGGGCGTCTCGCGCCGGCCGGCGGCGCAGTCGCGCGCGGTCACGGCCATCTGCGTGAAGCTGCGCCCGGCCGACTCGAAGAAGCCCCAGCGCAGGATCAGGGCGCCCAGCAGGTTCGCGGGCGCCGCCTCGAGGCGGTACTCGCCGCGGCTGCCGCTGCCCTGCGGGTACAGCGTGAAGGTGGCACAGATCGAGGCCAGCGGCCCCTTATGGAAGTCGCGGCAGTGCTCGAACCAATGGTTCGCGACCCAGTTGACCGGCTTCTCGCGCCATTCCAGTGCGAAGGGCCCCTGGCGCGCCCGGGCCAGGTAGAGCACCGAGCCGTCCTCGCGCGGCCGCTCCTCGATCTCCTGCTTGGGCAGCTCGGCCGCCTCGTTGAAGCGTGCGGTGTCGGCCAGCAGCGGCCAGATCTTGTCCGGCGGGCTATCGAATTCCCAGACCCAGGTGCGGCTCTGGCTCTTGGCCATGGGCCTCCATCCGGCGTGAGCCCGCGGACCTTACCAGCGCAGGGCGGGCAGGGCGGCGACCGGCGCCAAGCCGTCGGCGGCGCAGAGCGCGGCCAGGCGCTCGGGATCGGGCGCCTCGCCGTGGCCGACGCCGAGCTGCTCGGCGTAAATGCCGCCCGTGACGAAGAGCGCGTCCACCCCCGCCGCCTTGGCGCCGGCGATATCGGTGCGCAGCGAATCGCCGACCACCAGGTTGCGTTCAAGATCGGTTACGCCCAGGAGCTCGAAACAGATGCGGTAGACCCCTGGCAGCGGCTTGCCATGGTAGCGCACCTCGCCGCCCAGCTCCTCGTAGCGCAGGGCGATCGCGCCGGCGCAGATCTCGCGCTTACCGCCGCGCACCACTTCCAGGTCCGGGTTGGCGCAGATCATCGGCAGGCCGCGGCCGCGCGCCGCCGCGAGGAAATCGGCAAAGTCCTCGACCCGGTCGTCGGCGTCGTAGGCGCCGGTGTTGAGCACGAAGTCGGCTTTATCGACCTCGGTCACGAAGTCGTAGTCCAGGCCCTCGCGCAGCCCGTTGTCGCGCGCCGGCCCGAAGTGGTAGCAGCGCCGGCCGAGCGCCCGGTACCAGGCGTCCGGCCGCTCCTTGAGGTGGCGCCAGGTATCCTCGCCCGAGGACATCAAGAGGTCGAAGTGCGCGGGCAGGATGCCGAGCTCGCGGTTGCGCGCGATGACCGGTTCGGCGCGGCGCGGCGCGTTGGACAGGATCGCCACGCCCTTGCCCCGGGCGCGCAGCTCGGCCAGGCAATCGAGCGCCTCGGGAAAGGCCGTCACCCCGTCGTGCATCACGCCCCAGAGGTCGACGACGAAGCCGTCGTAGCGCGCGGCGATGTCGGAAAGACCGGTGATCAGGGGAACGGCGGCCATGCCTGCAGAACGGGCCCTGGGAAGAACGGCCGCTTTTCTGCCACAGAAGTAAGTGGTTTGAAAGGCTTACGGCCGCACCGGCGCGCGTCAGCTGCCGTACTTGGCCGGGCGCGGCTCGCCGAAGAGGTAGCCCTGGCCGATGTCGAGCCCGTAGTCGAGCAGCTCGAGCAGCGTCTCCTCGTCCTCGATCTTCTCGACGATGACCGCGATGCGGTGCGCCGCGAGCGCGGACTTGAGCTTCTGGAAGGCGCGCAGGCTCGCCTCCGGGTCCTTGCCGTGCAGCAGCTTGGCGTCGATCTTGATGAAGCGGACGTTGCGCCGAGCCAGGCGCTCGGCATCGAACTGCAGGTTCTGCACCTGGTCCAGCGAGAAGCGGCAGCCGAGCGCGGCCAGGCGGTCGAGGTAGCGCGCCTGCTCCTTGCCGTGGCCGGCCGCATCGGCCTGGGCGAACTCGAAGACCAGGTTCGGCGCCAGCTCCTTGTTGGACTCCAGGAAGTCGACGAAATCGCCGAAGAACTCTTCGTCGGACAGGGTGTGCGGAGAGATGTTGCAGAAGAAGTCGACGTCCTGGTTGCTGCCCTGGATCCGGCGCACCAGCTGGATGCAGCGGAACAGCAGCATGTTGTCGATCGCGGTGATCAGGCCGGCCTGCTCGGCGACAGCGATGTATTGCTCGGGCAGCAGCACGTTGCTGTCGGACGCGATCAGGCGCGAGAAGCATTCATAGGCCCGGTGCTTGCGCTGCGGCAGGCCGACGATCGGCTGCAGCGCCAGCTGCACGCGGTCGTCGCGGATCGCCTCGCGGATCAGGCGCAGCGTCTCGTCGTGCTCGGGGCCGAGCGCTTGGACCGCCCCGCCGACCGGCAGCGGCGCAGGCGCGGCTAGGGATTTGGCTCTCGGTCCGGCCGCCGGAGCTGTCTTCGCGGCCGCGGCCGCCTTGGCCGGCCGGGTGTCGGCGATGCGCGCGAGCAGCGACTTCAGCATCTTGAGCTCGGCCACCACCTCGCCCGCGGCGGCGCCGCCCTCGGTGCCGTTCTGCGTCCGGGCGACGGTCTCCAGGGCCTCGCGCACCGCCCGCACCTCGCGGCGCGTCCAGGTCAGCTCCTCTTCCAGCTCTGCTGTGGCGCGGCGCTGGGTCATCAGCATCTGCGCCAGACGGCCGTCCCGGCCCATGCGCGCGTAGTTCTCATGCAGCAGGCCGCCGGCGACGAAGACCACGGCCGAGGCGAGCAGCGCCAGGGTGCCGTCGACCCGCGGCACCCACTGCGGCAGGTAGACGGCCGCCGAGGCCGCCAGGCCGGCGTAACAGAAGAGCAGAAAGAGATGGCGGAAGGCGGTCATGCGTGCGGGCCGTCGCTCCCCAAAGCTGCCGCAGTTTGCCGCGCCACCCTTGAAAGACGGTTAATCGAGCGTTGAAACAGATGGTTAAGGCTTTCCTGTCCCAACCGCTTCGGCCACAGAGGCAAGGCCGTCGCGGGCCAGCAGGCCGGCCAGCTCGCGCTTGATGCGCCCGACCAGCGCCGGCCCCTCGTAGATCAGCGCGCTGTAGAGCTGCACCAGCGAGGCGCCGGCGCGGATCTTGGCGTAGGCGTCGGCGCCGCTCGCGACACCACCGACCCCAATGAGCGGCACCCGACCGGAGGTGCGGCCGTGGAGCTCGGCCAGGATCCCGGTGGCCGGTTCGAACAGGGGCCGGCCGCTCAGGCCGCCGGCCTCGCCGCGGTGCGCGCCGGTCAGGCCGGCAGGCCGGGCGATCGTGGTGTTGGTGGCGATCAGGCCGTCGAGCCCGCCGGCGAGCGCGACGGCGGCGATGTCGTCCAGGTCGGCCGGCGTCAGGTCGGGCGCGACCTTGACCAGCAGCGGCGGACGCCGCCCCTGCGGGACCGCCTCGGCGAGCGCCGCACGTACCCGGGCGAGGATCGCCTCGAGCTCGCCGCGGCCCTGCAGGGCGCGCAGGCCGGGCGTGTTCGGCGAGGACACGTGGATCACCAGATAGTCGGCGGAGGGCGCCAGCTGCCGCGCGCCGGCGGCGTAGTCGGCCGCGGCATCGGCGCTGTCGCGGTTCTTGCCCAGGTTGACGCCGACGACGCCCGGCCGGCCCGCGGCCCGCCAAGCCCGCAGGCGATCCTCCGCCACGTCCAATCCGGCGCTGTTGAAGCCCAGGCGGTTGATCACCGCGCGCGCCTCGGGCAGGCGGAAGACCCGCGGCTTGGGATTGCCGGGCTGGGGCCGCGGCGTGATCGAGCCGACCTCGACGAAGCCGAAGCCGAGGCCGAGCATGGGCCCGATCACCGCGGCGTCCTTGTCGAAGCCGGCGGCGAGGCCGATCGGGTTGCTCAGCTCCAGCCCGCAAAAAGTCGTCGCGAGACGCGGATCGTCCGGCGCCGAATCGCGCGGCGCCAGGCCGCGGCGCAGCGCCCAGAGCGTCAGGTCGTGCGCGGTCTCCGGCTGCAGCAGCCGCAGCAGCGGCCCGGCGAGACCGAAGGCGTCGACCACGGCATCGCCCTCAGTCGAGCGGCGGAAAGACGTGACGGCCGTCCTGGCCCAACGGCAGATCGACGGCGCGAATCACCGCGTCGAGCGGCAGCGCGCCGTAAAGATGGGGGAAGAGCTGGCCGCCGCGCGACGGCTCCCACTTGAGCGCGTCGCCGAGTCTTTCGGCGTCGACCGCGAGCAGCACCAGCCCGTCCTGCCCGGCGCGATGCTTGGCCGCCGATTCGACGACCTGGGCCGCCGTGGAGAAATGGATGAAGCCGTCCGCCCGGTCCTGCGAGGAACCCGGATAGGCGCCCGCGGCCCGCGCCGCCTCCCACTCCTCGCGCCGGCACATGTGATAGATCGGCCCCGCCCGCATGGCCGGCAGACTAGCGGAGGGTGCGGGGGCTGAACAGGGCGGCGGACCGCGGCCAGACGTCCGCGCGCTGGGCATTGATTCCCTTAGGGGCTTCTTCTAGGCTCGGGTGCACTGAGTACCGGCCCGTGCCGCCGGAGCGCCTCGTTCACATGCTGAGACACGCAGACATATGGCGGGCCATCGACCGGCTGGCCGCTAGCCACGGGTTCTCGCCTTCGGGCTTGGCGCGGCAGGCGGGGCTCGATCCGACCACCTTCAACAAGAGCAAGCGCACTGCCAAGGACGGCCGGCCGCGCTGGCCGACCACGGAATCGCTGGCCAAGATCCTGCAGGCCACGGGCGCGTCTTTTGCCGACTTCGTGGCGCTCCTGGGCGAGGAGAACAACGCCGCGCTGGCCCGCCACCTGCCGGTGATCGGCTACGCCCAGGCCGGCGACGCCGGCTACTTCGACGACGCCGGCTATCCGACCGGCCGCGGCTGGGACGAGGCGCTGTTTCCCTATATCGGCGATCCGCACGCCTACGCACTCAAGATCAGCGGCGATTCCATGGCCCCGGCCTACCGCGAGGGCGATACGGTCATCGTCTCGCCCGCGGCGCCGATCCGCCCGGGCGACCGGGTCATTGCACGCACCCGCGAGGGCGAGGTCATGGCCAAGGAGCTCGCGCGCCGCACTGAGCAGCAGATCGACCTCAAGTCGATCAACCCGGCCTACCCGGACCGCAGCCTGCCGCCCGCCGAGCTGGCCTGGATGGCCCGCATCCTCTGGGTCGGGCAATAGCGCCCCGACCGCGCTCGAGAGCCATGCGCTGGGCGCAACACGGCCTTTGATCCAGGTCCATTGCCTACGGAGGGCGAGGGGCTACACTGAAGCTCCGGGTCGCCTACCGGGCGGCCCTTACCCGCGCGCGAGGACATCCGATGAAGGCACTGCATTACATCGACGGCAGCTGGCACGAGGGCAATCCACCGATCATGGGGCCGATGACCCATGCGGCCTGGATGGCCTCCGTCGTGTTCGACGGCGCGCGCGCCTTCGAGGGCGTCACGCCCGACCTCGACCTGCACTGCCAGCGGCTGATCGAGTCGGCCAACGCCTTCGGGCTCAAGCCCGTCGTCTCGGCCGGCGAGATCAACGAGATCGCGCTCGACGGCGTCGGCCAGTTCGAGAATGGCGCGGCGCTCTACATCCGGCCGATGTTCTTCGCCGACGAGGGCTTCGTCATGCCCGATCCGGAGAGCACCCGCTTCGTCTGCACGGTCTACGAGGCGCCGCTGCCGGAACCCAACGGGCTCTCGGTCTGCATCTCGAGCTTCCGGCGGCCGCTCTATTCCATGGCGCCGACCGACACCAAGTCGTCGTGCCTCTATCCGAACTCGGCGCGCGCCCTGCGCGAGGCGGGCGAGAAGGGTTTCGAGAACGCGGTGGTGCTCGACGGTCTCGGCAACGTGGCCGAGCTCGCCACGGCCAACATCTGGATGGCCAAGGACGGCGCCGCGCACACGCCGATCCCCAACGGCACTTTCCTGAACGGCATCACCAAGCAGCGCACGGCGCAGCTTCTTAAAAAGGCCGGCGTGCCGGTCTACGAGCGTTCGATCAGCGTTCAGGAGCTGCTCGACGCCGACGAGATCTTCCTTTCCGGCAACTACGGCAAAGTCATGCCGATCACGAAGATCGAGGACCGCAACCTGCAGCCGGGCCCGATCTATCACCAAGCGCGCGAGCTCTATTGGGCATGGTCGCACGGGGGATGATAACCCCGCACATGCGGTGAAGCCCCCTCCTCCTCATGCTGAGCTTGTCGAAGCACGAGGATCGCTCTGTCTAAGCAACGCGAATGATCTGCCTGCTGACGAGCGCAGCGAGCAATCCTCATCCTTCGACAGGCTCAGGATGAGGGCGCAAGTGTTTGCGTGTCAGAACTGCCCCTACGACGCTTCGCTCAGGTCCTGGCCGGCGAGCGCGCGGCGCAGCAAAGCGATGGACTCCTCGAGGCCGTAGAGCGCGAAGAAGGAGCCCATGCGCGGCCCCTGGCTCTGGCCCAGCAGGATCTCGTAGAGCGCCTTGAACCAATCCCGAAGCTCGGGGAAGGCGTGGCGCTTGCCGACCTCGTAGACCGCGGTCTGGATGGTCTCGCCGTCGGCGCCGGCGGGCAGCGCCTCGACCTCCTGCAAGAGGTCCTCGAGTGCCGCGCGCTCCATGGCGTCGGGCGCGCGATAGACCTTGGCCGGCTTGACGAAGTCCCGGTAGTAGGCGATCGCGTGGCCGACCAGACGGTCGAGCAGGGGCGCGCTCTCGGGCGTCGCGCCCTCGGCGTAGCGCGAGATGAAGCCCCAGAGCACGGCCGGGTCCTCGGTGTTGCAGACGCTCGCCAGGTTCAGGAGCATGGCGAAGCCGAGCTTCATCTCGGGCGCCGGCGGCGCGCCGTCGTGGATGTGCCAGACCGGACTCTCCAGGCGCTTGGCATCGTCTTGTTCCGACGCGAAGCGCTCGACGAAGCTCAGGTAGTCGTCGACCGCGCGCGGGATGACGTCGAAGAACAGCCGCTTGGCCGCGCGCGGCTTTTGGTACATGAACAGCGCCAGGCTCTCCGGCGGCGCGTAGCGCAGCCATTCCTCGACGAGAAGGCGGAGAAGATCTCCAAGTCGAAGGGCAACGGCCTGACGGTCGAGGAATGGCTGCGCTACGCGCCGCCGGAGAGCCTGGCGCTGTTCATGTACCAGAAGCCGCGCGCGGCCAAG
>JAAUYJ010215333.1_pt1 | contig 24987 bp, 30 predicted proteins | sample 7278031 | NCBI WGS metagenome assembly JAAUYJ01 (sample SAMN14350222, study PRJNA611818) | marine sediment metagenome | isolation source: surface marine sediment (1.8m) | place: French Polynesia: Moorea | collected 2018-08 | reverse complement strand
GGTTTAGGATTAGCCTTATCCCGAAAATTAGCCCAACTTCATCAAGGCAACCTTACCTTAAAATCTGAATATGGGAAGGGCAGTTGTTTTACTTTAGAATTACCTATTAAGAATGCGCGAATGCGCGAATGTGCGAATTGAGAATTTATATCTTGTCGCCGACGACTTCATTCAGATAAAATAAGATTTATTACAAATTTTATATCTAAAAAAAAATGTTAACGGAAAAATTGTATCAGTTAAAAACAATGTTTTCCCAGATGGAGAAGGCATTAATTGCTTACTCTGGAGGCATAGATAGTACCTTAGTGGCTAAAATTGCTCATGATGTTTTAGGCGATCGCGCGTTAGCTATAACGGCGGTTTCCCCTTCCCTACTCCCAGAAGAACTCGAAGATGCCAAAATACAAGCCGCCACCATTGGCATTGCCCATGAATTAGTCAAAACCCATGAAATGGAGAATCCCAACTACACAAGTAACCCCGTCAATCGTTGTTATTTTTGCAAAAGTGAACTCCATGACACCCTCAAGCCTCTGGCCATAAAACGAGGCTATCCTTATGTTATCGATGGGGTGAACTCCGACGACTTAGGAGACTATCGCCCAGGAATTCAAGCAGCCAAAGAAAGAGAGGCAAGATCGCCCTTAGCTGAAGCAGGAATCACGAAATTAGAAGTTCGTCAACTCTCGCAAACCCTAGGACTACCTTGGTGGGACAAACCTGCCCAACCCTGTTTAAGTTCTCGTTTTCCCTATGGAGAAGAGATTACCGTCGCTAAACTACAAAGAGTGGGGCGGGCTGAAATTTACCTGCGTCACCTCGGTTATGCTAATTTACGGGTGCGTTCCCAAGGAGACACTGCCAGAATCGAGTTACCCTCTCAAACCATCAAAGACTTTATTGCCACCACAGATTTAAGCCAACTCGTGAGTAAATTCCAAGAATTAGGGTTTATGTACGTCACCCTCGATTTAGAAGGGTTTAGAAGTGGTAAATTAAATCAAGAGATTTTAGCCCAACCCATTGCCAATACGCTAAACTAAGCAATAATTACGGGTCAGCAGTTAAAAGAATTATGACAAAACGGGCCCTTCTTCTAGTCAACCGTCACTCTCGCCAAGGCCAAAACCGCTTTGCCCAAGCGGTGGACATTCTCAACGATCTAGGGTTTGAATTAATAGTTGTTCCCATTCAATCCTCCGAAGATTTGCCCCAACTGGTACACAAACACGGCACTAAAGTTGATTTGGTGATTGTTGGGGGTGGCGATGGAACCCTCAACAGCGTGGTAGATAGTTTAGTTGAGATGAACCTCCCTTTAGGAATTTTACCTCTAGGAACCGCCAATGATCTCGCCCGTACCCTAAAAATTCCTGTTACCATTCCCCAAGCTTGCCAAATTATTGCGGAGGGACACCTGAAATATATTGATCTCGGTTCGGTCAATGGGAAATACTTTTTCAATGTAGCTAGTTTAGGGTTAAGTGTGGAGATTACTGAAAAATTATCTAAGGGAGCTAAACGTCGTTGGGGTGTTTTAGCCTATGCCTTAACCGCTTTACAAGTAATCAGTCAAACCAATCCTTTTCATGCCCAAATTCAAATAAATGGGGAAACCATCGAGGTAAAAACCATACAAATAGCAGTGGGGAATGGACGCTTTTATGGGGGAGGAATGGCGGTGGCAGAAGATGCCACCATCGACGATCAACGCTTAGACTTATACAGTCTCGAATTAAAACATTGGTGGCAAATTTTTCCCCTTCTATGGCGACTTCCTCAAGGACAACATGGCGAATTACCTTGGGTAAGAACTCTAGAAGGGGAATATTTACAAATTTATACCCGTAAAACTCAAGACATTAACACGGATGGAGAGATTGTTACCAAAACCCCTGCTACCTTTCGAGTAATGCCTCAAAGTTTAGGCGTTTTCGTTTCCAAAAATTCCTTAATCGTTTCAGAAAATACTAACGCTTGATTTCCACTGATAAAGCGTTATTTCTTGGTTGATACACAGGAACCACTTGGGCTGAAACACCCCGTTTTTGTAGTTCTTGGACTCGTTGTTGGGCCTGTTGAGACTCTTGAAACATTCCCGCATGAATCACCCCTTCGCTTTCACGAATGAAGGCCATGGGTTCGATTATTTTGACTTGAGAGAGTAAAGAGGCTTCTTTTCCTTTGACTTGCACCCTATAAAAACGAAGGTTTCCTGTGGGTTTAGGAAGAGAGGGAGAGGGGGCAATACTATCAGTTTGGCTAGGGTTAGACTGGGGAAGAGAGGGCAAAACAGTTCCAGTTTGGGCGGGGGAAGCTTGGGGAGCGGAGAAGGTATATTCTTTAATGGGGGGGGCACTCTCTTCAGCAGGATTCACTTCTACAGAAATGGGGAGCGTTTGAGAAGGAGAGGAAGATTGAGGCGTTACCATTTTGGGAGAGGGAGGGGGGGGCAAAGGTCGATTAGAGGTGGTTTGTCCCCAACTCCCAGAAGTAGAACCCAAGGTCAATATCAAACAACATAACCATCCAGGGAACCTGGTTATCTGCTTAGCAGTCCCTTGTATCAGGGTTTTAGATTTTCTTAACATCGTTTACACCTTTAAAAACACATCCTCACACCTCGGACAATGTTGCTGTCCTTTGGTGAATCAATGACTATTTTGACATACTCCACTGACTTCTGGGAGTGGACTCTAATAATACTTTATGACGTAGGTGCAAGATTTGAGTGTGGCTAACTTTTGCCAGAGCGGAAATAGTTAAGCAGTACATATATACTAAAATTATACTCGCTGAGCATGGTAAGATAAGCCCAGGCTTAATAGAAGAAAAAGATGACAGTAAAACCAGACTGGTTAAGGGTAAAAGCGCCTCAATGGCAAAGGGTGGGCAGTGTTAAAGAGATATTACGAGATTTAGGCTTAAATACCGTTTGTGAAGAGGCTTCTTGTCCTAATATTGGGGAATGTTTCCATGCAGGGACAGCTACTTTTTTGATTATGGGACCAGCTTGCACTCGTGCTTGTCCTTACTGTGATATCGATTTTGAGAAGAAACCCCAACCCCTTGATCCCCAGGAACCCTTAAACTTAGCTGAAGCGGTTCGTCGTTTACGCCTTAATCATGTGGTGATTACCTCGGTTAACCGTGATGATTTAGAAGACGGTGGGGCTTCTCAATTTGTGCGCTGTATTGAAGCCATAGCTCAAGTTTCTCCAAATACTACCATTGAGGTTCTAATTCCTGATTTATGCGGTAATTGGGACGCTTTAGAGATTATTTTAGGGGCAAAACCACAAGTTCTTAACCATAATACGGAAACAGTTCCCCGTTTATATCGTAGAACTCGTCCTCAAGGAGATTATGGGCGATCGCTTGCTTTATTACAACAGGCTAAAATTTTAGCACCTCAACTGTACACCAAGTCTGGCATTATGGTGGGCTTAGGCGAAACAGATGCAGAAGTGCGTCAAGTAATGGAAGATTTAAGGGCGGTAGATTGTGACATTTTGACGTTAGGACAGTATTTACAACCCTCGGCCAAACATTTAGGAGTTAAGGCGTTTGTGAGCCCTGAAACCTTTGCCGCATGGCAAGAATTTGGAGAGTCTATTGGCTTTTTACAAGTCGTTTCTTCTCCTCTAACCCGTAGTTCTTATCATGCGGAACAAGTTAGGGAATTAATGAACAAGTATCCTCGTTGAACTGATTAACATTAGCACAAAGAGCAATGATAATATTAGTATCTAATAAATTTGTTGAGGAATTAAATCATTTGAATTTTATAGAAAAACTTGATTCAAATGACTCGTATTATTTTCGATTAATTGTTATTTTTTACATATTTTTTAGTAATTTCATGACGATATTTAAACATTTCTTCTAAACGAGAATCAACCCACCAACCGATTAAAAATTCGACAATTATTCCGCCAGGAATTTCATATTTTATTTCATCAGTTAATCTTGTTTGACCATTTTGTGATGTAAATTGATGTTTATGTCTCCATGATTTCATGGGGCCTATTTCTTGAATATCTACAAAAAAATATGGCTTTTCACATTCAACATGACGAGCTAACCAACGAATAGGAATGAATACTAACATCAGTTGAAATTCGGTAATTGCCCCAATATCTAAACCTCCCTCCCTTTTGATAATTTTAACTGGTTGCCAAGGGGGTGTTAAAATATCTAAAATGTCAGAGCGTTCGTGAAATTCCCATACTGTTTCAATAGGTGCATCGATTAAAGTGGTTCGTTTAAAGGTTAACATTAAAATTGAATATAGTGCATTAACTCTGATGTTATTCTAGCATTTAAGGCTAATCTTTTTTGTAAGTTTGCTAAATTTTTATAATCTCCTTTTTGTTGACGGTTTTCTATAATTTCCTCAGCAATTGAATCCGTTATTAAAGGAATTTCTTGTAATTCTTCTAAACTTGCTCTATTAATATTTATTTTTCGAGAAGTTAGTAAACTTTCAGAATCATAATAAGAAAAAGTTAAAATTGGTTTGAGGGGTTTTAAACGAGATAATGGCAGATTTAAAGCAGCCGACATATCTTCTATGGATAATATTTCTACCCCTGTTTTTATCAATTCTACTAAACTTCGAGCTTGGTGAATAGAAATTCCAGGTAATCGTAATAAGTCATCAATATTAGCCTGAGTTACATCAATTTTTATTCCCAATTCTGCAGCGATCGCTACTTCTTCTAAAGACTGAAAACGATAGTAAGGATCATTCTCAATCTGTTGACGAAGTCTTCTTTTCTTAGGATTAAGTTGTTTCGACCAGGAAGAAAACAGCATAATTTAGAGGTAAGAAAGTGTCTATACTCGTCAGGGACAGTTGTCAGCCCTTTAAGGGATAAGGCAAGTTTCAAGTGTACTTCATAAGTCCCAAAAATGCTAAACATTATTAATAATTATGAATTGTCAATTATTAATTCCCTTAGCTAATTCTATCCAACAGTTGACGGCGTTTTTGTTCAAATTCATAATCAGAAACTAACCCCTCTTCTCTCAGTTTATCCAACTCTCGTAACCCTTCAGAAATAACACCCACCTGCAAGGGTTCTATATTCTTACTATAAACAGCATGAGGATTATTTTGAGAGATGTTATTGAATTGAGCATTAAACCCTTCTTCTCCTTGTACACAATACCATACAGCATCAATGGCACAAGCAATACTAGGGATAGGCGTATTCCACAACAGTAAATAAATTACACCCCAGACAGGTTGGCCGAGATAAAATTTATGCACTCCAGCAATCGGCCAGGGTATGATAGTCGAAAGCAGGGCTAACATTATAGCTGCCCTTCGGCTTTTCGGCCTACTCAATAGAGTTTCGAGTGCTTGCATTGAACCTGGGGAAAATGGTTTAGTTAATAATATTAGTCTAATTGAACACTCAGCAGACTAAATCAAAGATTATAGTTGGGTATTTTTTTTGCACCAAGTAAAGAGCTTACCTAGAAAGGTGGTGTCCACACCGAAAAGCAAGAATTGCGCTTGCTAATATCTCAGCAAAAGCAACCTTATCGATATAGATGATTGCCTATACGAACTCAGCGTACCCAGTGAATTGCTTCTTCTAGAACCATAACACAGGTTTTGCTTTTTGCGCACTCCTCATCTAAAATCTATGATACGGTAAACCGTAGTTCTCAATCAGTTTCAACTCCTTTACAATAAAAAGCAAATTCGTTTATAGTTAACTGCGATTGATAGTACATCAGGAGAAAATCATGGGATTTTTTGATTCAGAAGTGGTTCAAGAAGAAGCAAAAAAATTATTTGAAGATTATCAATCTTTGATACAATTGGGAAGCGACTACGGTAAATTTGACCGTGAGGGTAAAAAGATTTTTATTGATCAAATGGAGTCCCTTATGGAACGTTATAAAATTTTCATGAAACGCTTTGAGTTATCAGAAGATTTTATGGCTCAAATGACAGTAGAACAACTGAAAACCCAGTTAGGACAATTTGGTATGACTCCTCAACAAATGTTCGACCAAATGAATATGACTTTAGAACGGATGAAATCTGAAATAGAAAATTAAGTATCAAACTATCTCAAATTTAATCTATAATCTAAGTCGGATTAGCCTATATTTACTAGGTAATATCTTAAAACTTTTGAGATAAAATATTAATTTAGTATTTTTAAAAATATGTATGATTTTGTTATTATTGGCGGAGGTATTGTCGGTCTATCAACGGCAATGATGTTAGGGAAAAAGTATCCTAACTCATCATTATTGATTGTGGAAAAAGAGGGTGAAGTTGCTTATCACCAAACCGGCCATAATAGTGGAGTTATTCACTCTGGGATCTACTATAAACCTGGAAGTTTTAAAGCAAAATTTACCCGCGCTGGAAGTCAGTCAATGGTGGAATTTTGTAAACAATATGATCTCCCTTATGAGGTATGTGGTAAGGTAATTATTGCCACTAAAGAAGAAGAGTTGCCTCGCTTAAATAATCTCTATAAAAGAGGCATAGAAAATGGCCTACAGGTTAAAAAAATTTCCCCAGAAGAAGTCAAAGAAAAAGAACCCTATGTGAGTTGTTTAGCTGGAATTTATGTCCCAACTTCCGGTATCGCTGATTATAAAAAAGTTTGTCAAAAATATGGTGAAATTATTAAACAACAGGGAGGAGAGATAAAATTAAATACTAAAGTCATTAAAATAAAAAACAGTGATAACGCTAAAGTATTAGAGACAAACCAAGGAGAAATTGAAGGGAAATTTATTATTAATTGTGCAGGGTTGTATAGCGATCGCATGGCCGCATTAGATGGTGTAAACCCCCAAGCTAAAATCGTTCCCTTTCGCGGGGAATACTATCAATTAAAGCCCGAAAAACAATATTTAGTCAAAAGTCTCATTTACCCCGTTCCTAACCCTGAATTTCCTTTTTTGGGGGTGCATTTTACTCGTATGATTGATAGCAGTGTTCATGCCGGACCTAATGCCGTTTTAAGTCTGAAAAGAGAAGGGTATAAAAAGACTGATTTTGACTTACAAGAATTTGCAGAAGTTATTAGTTATCCTGGGTTTTGGAAGTTAGCAATTAAACACGCCGATGAAGGGATAAAAGAGATAATTCGCTCCTTTAGCAAGGCAGCTTTTGTCAACAGTTTACAGGAATTAATTCCTGATGTCACGGCCGATGATATTATACCTTGTGAAGCAGGGGTTAGAGCGCAAGCTTTAAAAGTAGATGGGAAGCTAGTGGAAGACTTTTTAATCATTCAAGATGAGAGGGCTTTGCACGTTTGTAATGCCCCTTCTCCTGCTGCCACTGCATCTCTAGAGATTGGTAAATATATTGTTGCACAAATTCCAGAAGCCAATTAGAATATGCGAGTTTAGAATGCGCGAATTACCTCCACCTTTATAGTAGATAGTAACTATCATTCAACTCAGGTTAAGATAAAAGGGCTTAATAATATTAAGCCCCTACATTTAGGATGGTTTGTTATCGGTTATAATCCAGCGGTTGTTTGGGCAAATAAAGCAGAAAAGTCTTTAGTAATAGATATGCCATCTTCTGGTTTACTAATAAGATCAAATGCCTTATTTTTAGCCTTACTTTCCTGCAATGCTTGTACCACAACTTCTGCTACATCTTCCCTAGGAATTGAGGTGGGAATACCCTGAGGAGGATTGTTTAATAAAGTATCATCTTTTCCCACAATTAATTCTCGTTTTCCTCCTGGTTCATTAATCAAACCTCCGGCACGAATAATAGTATAATCAATGCCTGAATTAATTAAATATTCCTCTGCTTTGCGCTTCCAAATCAGAATCTTACCATCACCTATTTTATTAAGCATATGATTTTCATTAGTTCCTCCCATTGAACCCACTAAAACAATCTGTTTAATGCCTAAATTTTTAGCAATATCAATCTGATTTTTTTGCCCTATCCAGTCAACTTGTTCCGGTATTTCTCCAGTCTCAAAATAAAATTCTGGTCGTTCTCCCTCTTTGGGTGGAGCTTTCATTTTCGGGATGGCACTGGTAACAATAACTAAAGCATCACAGCCTTTTAAAGCAGATTCTAAGCTAGATTGATCGGTAATATTTCCTATAATAAAACCATCTGTTGAGCCAAATAATTCCTTGACTTTTTCTTCATTACGTGCAAATCCGATGACTTCAAATTGATTAGTAATTTGACGCAGTTTTTTAACAACAATTGCTCCTGTTCTTCCCGTTGCACCGGTTACACAAACTTTTTTGACTGACATAATTTACCAAAGAGACAATATTATATAGAATATCCTTTTAATGATTTCTCTGGCAACATAATCAATCAAGCAAGACCTTAATATTAACCTGATTTCTCTCTAAGGCAATTTAGAGACAACAAACTCAAATAAGAAGTCTCAAACCCTCATTATCTCCTTTGAAAAATCATCACTGCTAACTGCTAACTCCCAACACCGAACTCACGTTTATTTAATGTCATTATTATGGCAATTATTATAGGATCGAGATAAAAGATTTAGGATATGTCATAACCCCTGATCGATAACTAATGATGATACAACTTTCAGCAAAACCAAAAGAAACTGTCTCCAAAGACTCAGTAGAAACCACAACCCTCGACGTTCAGGGAATGAAATGTGCGGGTTGTGTTAAAGCAGTAGAAAGACAACTAACACAACAATCTGGCGTTGTTTCTGCTTGTGTTAACCTAATCACAGAAATTGCCGTTATAACCTACGAACCGACAACCATTCAACCCCAAACCTTAGCCGACAAATTGACAAAAGTAGGGTTTCCCTCAGACATTCGCGCCTCACAAACCCTGACTCCACAACAAATCAAGGATAATAATAGTCAAAAACGGAAAAAAGAAGCACAACAACAAAAAATAACCCTTATTACAGCAGCTATTTTATTAATTCTTTCAACCCTAGGGCATTTAGAACATTTAGGAGGTCCAAGTATTCCCATCTTAAACAGTTTAGGGTTTCATTGGGGACTTGCCACCCTAGCCCTAATCATTCCCGGACGAGAAATTATCATTGATGGTTGGCGAGGATTAGCTCACGGAATGGCCAACATGAATACCTTAGTAGGGTTGGGAACCGTTAGTGCTTATCTAACCAGTGCTGTTGCCTTCTTATTTCCGAGTTTGGGTTGGGAATGCTTTTTTGACGAACCGGTGATGTTATTAGGCTTTATTTTATTAGGGCGTACCCTGGAAAAACAGGCCAGAAACCGCGCCTCATCAGCGTTAGAAACTTTAATTGCTCTACAACCTGCCATTGCCCGTTTAATCGGTGATCCTTCTTCCAACGACACTTCTAGTATAGAAATTCCCGTCGAACAAGTGAGAGTTGGGGAATATATCAAAGTTTTACCAGGGGAAAAAATACCCGTTGATGGAGAGATTATCACAGGAGAAACCACCATTGATGAATCCTTAGTTACAGGAGAATCCTTACCCGTTGTCAAAACAGCAGGAGAGAAAGTAATTGGAGGAACCTTAAACCAGTCAGGGGTAATCACCCTCAAAACCACAGAAGTTGGAGAAAATACCACCTTAGCCCAGATTATTGCGGCTGTGGAAACCGCTCAAACCCGTAAAGCCCCCATTCAACAGTTAGCCGATACCGTCGCTGGGTATTTTGCCTATGGGGTGATGGGAATTGCTACCCTAACCTTTTTCTTTTGGTTTAGCATGGGAATCCATTTATTTCCCCAAGTCTTAACCGTCTCAAATCATCATGACATGGTGATGGGAGCAACCTATCCTTTGTTACTCAGTTTAAAACTAGCGATCGCAGTTTTGGTCGTCGCTTGTCCTTGTGCTTTAGGGTTGGCGACTCCTACCGCTATTTTAGTAGGAACAGGAATCGGTTCAGAACAAGGCTTATTGATTAAAGGAGGAGATGTACTAGAAAAAGTTCATCAACTCGATGGCATCATTTTTGATAAAACAGGAACCCTAACAGTTGGCCATCCCACTTTAACTGATTGTTTTGCTCTTGAGGATATAGACGAGTCAACCTTAGTGCAACTAGCTGCAACCGTCGAAAGTGGAACCAATCACCCCCTAGGATTAGCAATCATCGATGCTGCTACAACAAAAAACTTGCCCTTACTCAAAGCAGAGAATTTTTATACAGAAACAGGAACAGGAGTTCAAGCAACGGTTGCAGGGCAAAGGGTTTGGTTAGGTAATCAGTCTTGGGTTAAAGAGCAAGGGGTGAATTTTGATGATTTTGGCCAGCGCAAAGCCCCATCTTCAGGTCAAAACTTCAACAGTTTGCTCCAGGAGTTAACCCAAGCAGGAAAAACCGTTATTTATGTAGGAGTAGAAGAGACAATCAAAGGAATTTTAGCCCTGAAAGACGAGTTAAGGCCTGATGCCAAAAAAACAGTCTCAGAATTGCAAAAACGAGGCTTAGAAGTAATTTTGTTAACAGGGGATCATCCGCAAGTTGCCCAAGCAATCGCTTCACAGTTGGGCATTGAGCAAGTATTTGCGGAAATTCGTCCTCATGGGAAAGCCGCTATGATTGAAGAGTTACAGAAAAGCCAAAAAGTCGCTATGGTTGGAGATGGTATTAATGACGCACCAGCTTTAGCACAAGCCACCTTGGGCATTTCTTTACAAGGAGCCACCGAAGTAGCGATGGAAACGGCTGATATTGTTCTCATGAGCGATCGCCTCTGGGACGTAGTAACCGCCATCGAATTAAGTTTAGCCACTTTTAGAAAAATTCGTCAAAATCTGTTCTGGGCTTTAGGCTATAATACACTTGCCATTCCTATTGCAGCAGGAATTTTATTGCCCAGTTTTGGCTTTATTCTCGGCCCTGCCTTTGCTGCGGGTTTAATGGCTTTTAGTTCTGTTACGGTAGTGAGTAACTCCTTACTACTCCGTTATCAGTTTTACCGTTAAGGGCAATAGGGAAAGAAGAATTGTTATCATATTGTTTTGAATATAAACAGTGAAAATGTTTTAACCTCTCTTCCTTTCCCTCGGAACTATCAAAGGCACTCCTCTCTTAATTTAAACTTGGTTTAGTGATGGCTGAAAAATCTGTACTCCCTCAACGAGAACATTTCTTGATTATCGAGGATGATAAAGGCAGACAAGAAATTGTTTTGCGACAACCTAGCTATAGCATGGGGCGATCGCAAGAGTGTGATATTCGTCTACGTTCTCAGTTCGTTTCCCGCCATCATGCTACCGTCTATCGACGTATTCGAGACGATGGATCGAGTTATTATCGTATTGTGGATGGAGATGCAGAAGGAAAGCGCAGTGTTAATGGGCTGTTGATTAATAAGGTAAAAGAAGCTTCCCACGATCTCCAAGACGGGGATGAAATTGTCTTTGGCCCCCAAGTTTTTGCAATCTATAAGTATCGTCAACGAGATAAGTTTCCCACCCTACCCAGTAATGATCCCTTTGATATTACTCTCATCGATCCAGCAATGATGGAGTATGATGACGACACCAAAGAATATGATTAACTAGGGACTACACTAGTAGAAGACAACTGTTTACTCTTGGTGAGGGAGGTTTGTAACTGTTGAAACCTTTGCTGACAGTGATTCTTCGGGTTTAAAGGCAGTTCATCATTCTTGACCACAAAAGTCACAGGAACCTCATCATCTTTCGCTAAAGTGCTTTCGATTAATACTTCCACACTAACTAACTGGGATAAGGATACCCCACCGGGAGCCTCTTTGGCCATCAGATAATCCGTTGCTTGATAAACCATCCCAAAATCACATGATTCTAAAATTTGACCCAATAGATCGGGGACTTCTTGTAAACTAGCCTTAACAACGAAAGAAGACGTATAACGAGCCATAGATGTTATTCCTATAAATATTGTGTTTGACTAAACTGCGGCCATCTGATAAAAATGAATCATTTTCGACAACTGATAGGACAACCATCTGGAGTGGCTTTATTACAACAGGCGATCGCCCTTAACCGCATTGCGCCGGCCTATCTTTTTGCTGGCCCTCACGGAGTAGGACGGGCTTTGGGGGCTAAATGTTTCGCTGAGTTACTCTTATCCTTACCTTTATCTCCAGAAAAACAGGCAACCTTAAGAAAACGGATCTTAGACAGAAATCATCCTGATCTTTACTGGGTAGAACCGACTTATCAGCATCAAGGACAATTATTAAGCCAAAAAGAAGCCCAAGAAAGCGGTTTAAAACGGAAAACCCTTCCTCAAGTTCGTATCGAACAAATTAGAGAGATTACTCAATTTTTGAGTCGTCCTCCTTTAGAAGCATCTCGATGTGTAGTTATCATAGAAGCAGCCGAAACGATGACAGAAGCGGCTGCCAATGGCTTATTAAAAACCTTGGAGGAACCAGGAAAAGCAACATTAATCTTAATTGCTCCTAGTGTTGATTCTTTATTACCAACTTTAGTCTCTCGCTGTCAAAAAATTCCTTTTTATCGTCTTTGTGATCAGGATTTAAAAACGGTTTTGGGTAGGTTAGGTTATGAAGAAATTATTGAACAATTAGATATTATCGGTTTAAGTCAAGGAAGTCCAGGAGAAGCTATCTCTGCTTGGCAACAATTACAAGCAATTCCTTTTGAAGTAAAACAACAGTTGAAAAAATTACCTCAAACCCCTTTAGATGCTTTAGAATTAGCTAAAACTATTACAACAGAATTAGATAATACAGCACAATTATGGTTGGTTAATTATTTACAATATTCTTATTGGCAAAAGTTTCAAAATAAGACTTTGTTAGAAAACTTGGAATCGGCGAAAAAACAACTGCTGAGTTATGTTCAACCTCGTTTGGTTTGGGACTGTTTATTATTATCAACTGTATCATTATTGTGAGTTTAATTATTGCTGGCGATCGCAGTGGAACGGGAAAAACAACTATTACCCTAGCTTTACTCTCTTTTTTGTGCCAAAAAGGGGCAAAGGTTCAATCTTTTAAAGTGGGGCCTGATTATATTGATCCCATGTTTCATACTTATATCACAGGTCGTCCTTGTCGTAATTTAGATCCGATTCTCACCTCCCCAACTTACGTTAAAACTTGTTTTTCCCAACAGTGTCAAGGCATAGATTATGCTCTGATAGAAGGGGTTATGGGCTTATTTGATGGGGTTCCTTTGCAGGAGCGGGGGAGCGGAGGGGAAGAAAGTGAATTTTGTCAAGATTATGGGAGTACGGCACATATTGCCCGACTTTTAAACATTCCTGTTGTATTAGTGATTGACTGTAGTCGTTTGTCGGGATCAGTGGCGGCTATTGCCCACGGTTATCGTTCCCTTGACCGTAATCTTAATCTGATTGGAGTCATTTTAAATCGTGTGGCCAGCGATCGCCATCTAGATTTGTTAGAAAAGGCTTTAAATGAGATAAATATAGCCATTTTAGGAGTTATTCGTCGTCAAGATAATCTCACCATTCCAGATCGTCATTTAGGTTTAGTTCCCACCCATGAACTTCCTCAACTGGATAGTTTTGTTTCTCAATTGGCTCATCTGGCTCAAACTTGTTTTAATTGGGAACAAATTTTGCCTCACCTCAGCCCCTCACCTGATCACATCACCTCCCCATTACCTCCTTCCCCTATCACCTCACCCATCAAAATTGCGATCGCATCTGATCAAGCCTTTAGTTTCTATTACCCCGATAATCTCGATATTCTAGAGGGTTTAGGAGCAAAATTAACTTATTGGAGTCCCCTAGAAGCTCAAGCCTTACCTCAAGATACCGTCGGGCTGTATTTAGGGGGTGGCTTTCCTGAAATGTTTGCTGAAGAATTATCTAACAATAAACCGGCTTTAAACGCAGTTCAAACAGCTATTCTTCAGGGAATGCCTACCTATGCCGAATGTGGTGGTTTAATGTATCTGTGTGACAATCTGATTGACTTTGAGCAAAAGTCTTGGCCAATGGTGGGTATTTTGCCAACAACGGTAATCATGGGAAAAACTTTAACATTGGGATATCGTCAAGCAGTGGCCTCAAAGTCTAGTCTTCTGCTGAGTCCGGGAGATAGGGTTTGGGGCCATGAGTTTCATCGCTCCCAATTGAGCCAGACTCCTTCTAAAACCTTATTTGAACTATCTAGTTGGCGTAACAATAGTCCTGTTTATGGGGAAGGATGGCGTATTTACAACCTCCACGCTTCCTATCTTCATCTCCATTTTGGGGGCTGTCCCCAAATCCCTAAAAAATTTTTGCGTCACGCCCTTGATTTTTCTGAGAACCTTGCGCTAAACTGGAACCAATCAGGTTAAAGAAATAACCGTTCAGGTAATAAAGGAGGTGATGCCCATGACAGATAGTAGTAGTAAATTCATGGGTCTCCTGGTTGAAGTTAGCCGGCTGTGCGCCGGGGCTGTTCTCTAGAAGTTAAGTCCCCCTGGATCTAACTTATGCTGGAGTTCCTTCCGGCAGTTAGGTTTCAATCAGAAGACCCGTGCCAATCTTTTTTAAAATAGACCCTGTTTCCGAGACTTTTAGTCAAGGAACGGGGTCTATTTTTGTTTAGCTTAGGGGTTGACAAAATTTAGATTTTATGGAGTAAGTCAGAAAAAGGCATAAGTTTAGATATTAAGAGGTTTTTAGTAGAATATAAGCTTCTTGTATTTCTGTAATTGAAAACAAAGAAATAAACTCTAATCCTTGACTTTGATAAAAAGCAGAGCCACCTTGTTCGCGATCAACCAACGCTATAATCGTATCGACTCTATAACCTACAGCCCGCAATCTTTCGACGGCTAACATAGCAGACTTACCCGTTGTTACTACATCTTCTAAAACAACCACATAAGCCTCTAGGGGAAGGGTTGGCCCTTCAATATAAGCCTGGGTTCCATGGCCTTTAGCTTCTTTGCGAATGATTAAGGCCGGAAGGGGGTGGTTTTCATAAGCAGACACCACACTAACCGCAGTCACAATGGGATCAGCCCCCAAAGTTAAACCCCCTACTGCTTGGGTATGGGAGGGCAGTAGAGACAACAATAAACGACCAATGGCTAACCCGCCCTCCGCCGTAAGCGTCACCTGTTTGCCATTTATATAGTAACGACTTTCTTGACCAGAGGACAGAACAAAATTTCCTTCTTGGTAAGCGAGTTTAACCAATAAATCTAAAACATAAGAGCGTAAAGTAGATAAATCGGCACTAGCAACAACAAGATCAGAACTCATAGGAATAAAACTTAATTAAGGGGAAGATTAGATAAGAAAAAATTAGTTACAATACGGGTGGTCATAGATAGAGGGGAATCTTGATACCAATCACCTTTTGTTCTCGACAAAATCCCCATAAGCTCTATTGAGGGTGAAAATTTGCCTATGACTACATCAATTATAGTTGATTGTGAGGAGATGCCAACACAATGTATAGGGCCATTATATCGACCTTAATATTGGGATCAGCGTTCCTAGGCAGTGGAACGATGCTTCCCAGTCATGCTAACGATGCTGTTAACCCTACCCTAACCCAAACCTACGATTATCAAACAGTCTTACAACAACTCAGTAGTATCCAACAATTACGGGATGTTTCCCCCACAGATTGGTCTTACCAAGCCTTACGGAATTTGGTGGAAAACTATGGCTGTATTGTAGGATACCCCGATCGCACCTATCGCGGCGATCGCCCTTTGAGTCGTGATGAGTTTGCTGCTGGGTTAAATGCCTGTATGGAAAAGTTAGAGCAGCGTTTACTAGAAGCTCGCAACCAAGGGACACCAGCTTATCAAGGAACACCACCTCAAGTTCAAGCAATTCCCACAGAGCCGGGAGAACATTTTAGTCATGTCGTGAATCGCGCTTTTTATAACGAGAGTCTACGCTTCTATGACAACACAGATATGTTCGGCCAAATGAATAAGATTTTTGGCTGGCGATATGCTCCTGGATCTTTCTTCGATAATACCATTGGTAATGATGCTAAGACCATAGAAGCAGTGATTTGGGATGGTTTGAGACAACAAACCGCAGGGCCGAGAATTCGGACACCAGACATTGTTAACCCTTATAATTCCTCTTTAGTGGCTAATCCTGACTATATTCGTACGCAACCCCCAACTTTACGGGATCGTCGCTTTAGGCAACAGGAAATCCCCACTATACCCTAGAGTTGATTTTCGGAGTGTGGGAGGAGACGAATTTAGGATTTAATTGTTATCTAGTCCTTCATTCTCTCCGCTTCTCTAATCCAGGGTGCAGGAGTTGAACCTGCCTAGCACGAATTATGAGTTCGTTGCCTAAACCGCTCGGCCAACCCTGGTTATGAAACTAAATTGACTCAGTTGTAATCAATTATAGCGCAGAGCAAGCACCTCGTCTTGACGAAATTGCTTGGCTAGTGATTATAATCAAAGAAAATTTTATACGATACGTTATTATTATCACAATGAAAATTAATTCCACAGTCAAACTCACCTTATTGTTATTGTTACTGATGTCAGGGGCAGGAACGGCCAGTGCTTATTTGGGCTACGAAGCGGGTAAAGAAGCCCTCAAGGGGGTAAGTCAACCCGAAATTAATCCCAGCAAAAAGCTAACAGACAAATCAAAAAAATACACTGAACCCAGCGAATTTAGACCCATTGATGAAAAAACTATCCTCATCAAAGTCTATGATCATACTCATCAAAAAAATAAGCCAGCAGAGTCTCAAGACAAGGAAGAGAAACAAAGTAGTGCAATCGAAGAACAAACGACTCAATTGGTTAATTATTCTCAAGATACAGATAATTCACCAACCCTGGCTAACCTACCCTTAAAAGTGGAGGATCAAGGGGTAAGCTTAGAAGTGAAGCAAGCCACCCATGAAGGAACAACCTTATCCCTAAAAGTTAATTTACAGAATACAGGCACAACACCCATCCAATTCCTCTATAGTTTTTTAGAGATTAAGGATAATCAAGGCCGTTCCCTAAGTGCAATTACTGAGGGCTTGCCAGATGAGTTACCCCCCATGAGTGATAATTTTGTTGGTATGGTGAAAATTCCCCAAGCTTTAGTAGAGGATAGTCAAACCCTCTCTTTGAATCTCACGGATTACCCAGATCAAAAATTACAGCTTAATATTGCTGAAATTCCTATTATGCGATAACATATCCCAATTTTTCTGATGACTACTCAGGATATCTTAATCAGGGCTTTATCAATTTTATTATTAATAGCCATTAACGCATTTTTCGTCACCGCAGAATTTGCCATGGTTTCTGTGAGGCGATCACGGGTTAGTCAATTGGTCAAAGCCGGGGATATTCAAGCGCAAACAGTACAATCTTTACAGCGTAGTCTGGATCGTCTTTTATCCACCACTCAGTTAGGGATTACCCTTTCAAGTTTAGCTTTAGGTTGGATTGGAGAGAATGCCATGGCTCAGCTAGTGGTTGAAGTGATGGGGAATTTACCCTTGCCATCCATATTGACCGTTAGTTTATCCCATAGTGTGGCAATTCCCCTGGCTTTTTTATCTTTGGCCTATTTACAAATTGTGTTGGGAGAATTATGTCCTAAGTCGGTGGCTTTAATTTATTCAGAACAATTGGCCCGTTTTTTCGGTCCTCCCATTGGGGTAATTGCCCAGGTTTTCAACCCCTTTATCTGGATTTTAAATCAATCCACGCACTATTTACTCCGTAGTGTAGGTATTCCGAAGACAACGGAAGGTGGAGCCAATCGAGTAACCCCTGAAGAATTACAGTTAATTATTGCCACTGAAGGAGAGTCAACAGGGCTAGAAGCTCAAGAAAGAGCTTTGTTGAAAAATATTTTTGAATTTAGTGCCGTAACTGCTGTAGAAGTCATGATTCCCCGTACCCAGTTAGTGGCGATCGCCCAAACAGCCACGTTTGAGGAATTATTGAGGGAAGTAAGCGCGACGGGGCATTCTCGTTATCCCGTCAAAGGTGACTCCCTCGACGATATTCTGGGTATTATTGATTTTAAGGATTTAGCCGAACCTCTGGCACAAGGAGCCTTAAGCAAATCGTCTCAAGTTGATAATTGGGTGAAGCCTGTTAAGTTTGTCTCTGAGTCCATTGCCTTAGACGAATTATTGGCCTTAATGCAGCGATCAAACCTTAAAATGGTGATGGTGGTGGATGAGTTTGGTGGGACATCGGGCTTAATTACCCTACAAGATGTCATCGGAGAAATTTTGGGCAATGATTTAGAAGGGATCATCGAAGAGGAAGATACCTTAAAAATGATTGATGATCATAATTTCTTAGTGGAAGCCCATCTCAATTTAGAAGAGTTAAATAATGTATTGGGACTAAATCTTCCTTTAACCGATGAGTATCAAACCTTGGGGGGTTTTCTTTTATATCAATGGCAAAAAATTCCCACCGAGGGAGAAACCCTAAAGTATGGGGATCTTTCTTTTACTATTGTAGACTCTGAAGGTCCGCGTCTGCGACAAGTCCATCTCCATCGCCCACCCCCTAGCACTGTCAATTCTGGATTGGAAGCGGTGGAAATCTTAGCAACCACAGATGAGACGATGAACGAGGTTAAAGATGGAGAATAGGAGACTCGAACCCCTGGCCTCTGCGGTGCGATCGCAGCACTCTACCAACTGAGCTAATTCCCCATTTTTTTGTCCTAACTCATCATTATAATATTGAATGCTACTGTTTGTCATTCTTTTTAACTTACTGCTTACACTCCTGAATTTTTATCTATTAGTGCAACTGTTAAAACTCTATGCTTTTTTAAAAAATATTACTGATGGGTTAACCATTATTGAACAAAAGTGTAATGAAGTTTTGACTGTTACTCCTGTAATGTTCTTAAAGGGAAAACAAAATACTGCTCAATTAAGACAATCTTATCAAGAAATCCTCAGAAAATTGACTATTATGCAAACAGTGGTCAAAATTGTAAAATTGTTTTGGGGACTATATTATTAAAAATAAATTTTTTGTGAAGACGATAAACTGGGCTTTAATATTTGTTTATCTTGAAGGATAAATATCTAAAAAAACCCTAGGATAATTAAATTATCCTGGGCTAATTATTGGCTCAAAACTTCAAAGATATTGGCAATTAAAGATTAGTAGATATTCTTAAAATATGGTCTTCTTCCATAACATCTTCCCAATCTAAAAGGGGATCAACCTTTAAGTCTTTTTCTTTGGCTAGGAGTCGATTCACAAAGTTTTCATAACCTTCTAAAGTATTCAATAGAGATGGTGTTTCTTTTCTATACATTTTGACCTCTTGGTTTTTTTATAATGACTGTCAGAGAAACTACAGTTAGCATCAATTTGTAAATAATCGCTCATATAAAGTAGCTTTTTTAGAGGTTACAACAACAGCTTACTTTCAAGTTTATGGTTTATTTATTCTAGTGTAAACTAGAAAACTTACCCATATTATTCGGTGAATATCCTATAGAAAAAATACGGATAGTTCTTACATTAAGGTGATTTTACGGTAAACTCTAACTCAAATCAAGGATGACGTTTTGATTAAGAAAAGATTATGATTCATCTTCAGGATATTACGGTGACATACAAAGATGGAACTGTGGCGATCAATAATATTTCTGCCGTATTCAAATCAGGGGAATTTACGGTACTTTTGGGACCTTCTGGGGCCGGAAAATCTTCCCTTTTACGCTGTATTAATTTCCTCACTTTGCCTAGCAGTGGACAAGTTAAGGTAGAGGGTTTAGGAGAGTTATCGAATCCTAAAACACTCAGAAAACATCGTCAAAAAACAGGCATGATCTTTCAACAACATCAATTAATTCCCCGACAAACTGCCCTAAAAAATGTTTTGATTGGACGTTTAGCTTATCATTCTACCTTGAGAAGTTTATTTCCCCTGCCTAAATTAGACCAATGTATTGCCCTAGAATGTTTGGATAGAGTAGGCTTATTAAATAAAGCACTAACCCCTGTTAAACAACTCAGTGGAGGACAACAGCAACGGGTGGGAATCGCCCGCACCCTAGCTCAAAAACCACAATTTCTTTTAGCAGATGAACCAGTAGCCAGTTTAGATCCGGGTAGCTCTCGCAAAATATTATCTAATCTGCGAAAGATTTGTCAAGAAGATGGCATTGGAGCCCTAGTTAGTTTACATCAAGTGGACTTGGCTTTAGACTATGCTGATCGCATTATTGGATTAGCTAATGGAACAATTATTTTTGATAGTTGTCCTTCTGAGATACAAAAGCAACAATTGGAAACGATGTATCAAAATTCATCCCTAATTCAAACCTGATATATGTTATTCATAATAGATTGTTAATAATTATTAAAAGATTGATTTTGGGTACAAAATATTTATAATCAACAATAATACTGTTCCCATAGACCAAATTATGATGTATTTCATCTTCAAAAAATACTTAGCAACCGTTTTTCCCCTTTCTTTATTAACGGTTGTTAGTTGTAGTACACCCAATAATCAAACAGAAAATATTAATAGTGAAGACGTTAAAGCCAACACTAAAGCTAACCCTGAAAAATTAATAGTTGCTTTATTACCTGATGAATCAGTTTCTACTGTTATTCAAAATAATAAGGGGTTAGAAACTTATTTAGAAAAAAAATTGAATAAGGATGTTGAATTATTCGTCAGTACGGATTACTCTTCCATGATCGAAGCCGCTAGTAATGGAAGATTAGACTTAGCTTATTTTGGTCCGTTATCCTATGTTTTAGCGAAAACAAAAAGTAATGTTGAAGCCTTTGCTGCGTTAGAAAAAAATGGAGAAGCGACTTATAAATCTGTTGTCATTGGTAATGCAGAAGCAGGGATTGATTCCTATGAAAAAATATCAGGAAAAATTATGGCTTATGGGGATCAAGCTTCTACGTCTAGTCATTTAATTCCTAAGTCAATATTAATGGAAAAAGGATTAAAAGCAGAAGACAATTATGAGGAAGTTTTTGTCGGTTCTCATGATGCTGTAGCCGTAGCAGTGGCTAACGGAAAAGCACAAGCAGGAGGGTTGAGTAAGCCTATTTATACTGCTTTGATTGAGAGGGGAACCATTGACGAAAGTAAGGTTATTTTAATTGGAGAATCTAAACCCTTTCCCCAATATCCTTGGACTATGCGTTCTGATTTAGAACCGAAACTAAAAGAGAAAATTAAGGAAGCATTTTTAACCTTAGATGATGAAACAGTTTTAAAGCCATTTAATGCAGAAGGTTTTAAGGAAGTTGAAGACAATAATTATGATGTTGTTAGAGACTTAGGTAAAATTCTTGATCTTGATTTTGCTAAATTCAACTAATTGTAATTTATGCCAATAAATTATAATTAGATTAGCTATACTCAAAAGGAAAGGTTTAGAAGGCAATAGATAAGCTTTATTTTTTGCTTTCTAATTCTTCTTATTTTTTTAAATAATGCTGCTAAAATTTAGAATATCAATGACAGTTAATAATCACAACTACAATCGTATTATTCATCAACAAAAGCGTTTATGGTATCGTTATTTTATCAATACATCAATTCTAATTATTGCTATTATGATTAGTTTTGCTGTGGTTGGATTACTAGACGGAAGACGTTTATTTGAAGGGGTTCCTGACTTTATTAACATGGTTGAACAGATGTTACCTCCAGATTTTAGTCGGGCTTCTTCTTGGGTTAAACCATTAATTGATACCCTAGCCATGAGTATTGCTGGTACAGGAATGGCCATTATACTTTCTCTTCCTATTTCTTTGGCTGCTGCCCAAAATACAACTCCCCATCCTTTGGTTTATTTTCTATCAAGAATTATCCTCAATATAACCAGAGCCATCCCTGAATTACTCTTGGGAATTATCTTTGTTGCTGCTGTTGGTTTTGGCGCACTCCCTGGAGTATTAGCTTTAGGATTTCATTCTGTTGGTATGGTTGGAAAATTTTTTGCTGAATCCATAGAACACACAGATAAAGCTCCCGTAGAAGCAGCAAAAGCAGCCGGATGTAACTACTCACAAATTATTTTTCATAGTATTTTACCTCAAGTTTTACCTCAAATAGCTGATGTTAGTTTTTATCGTTGGGAATACAATTTTCGGGCTTCTATGGTATTAGGAGCCGTGGGTGCAGGAGGCATTGGATTTGAGATTATCGGTGCGTTACGTCTGCTTAAATATCAAGAAGTATCGGCCCTTTTATTAATTGTTTTAGTTATGGTAACGTTAGTAGATACTTTAGGTAACTATTTAAGAAAAAAATTTGTTTAAACTGTCAATCACATGAATAATAAAACCCAGGTTTTTATTGACCATTGTATTCATGATCAAGTAATTGATTATTTAAGGAAATTTTGTCAGCTTATTCTCAATACAACTGAGCATACTTTAAGCCAAAAATAAGTTATCAAAAGAAGTCAAAATACTAAAGCTTTAATGGTATTTATGCCTGACTCTATTGATAAAGAATTTTTGAATTATTTGTTTTTGAAATGGAAGATTGGGCAATTTATCATCGTCCTCAGCAAATAAATGAAGCCTTATTAACTGATATCAATCATACCTTTTTTACTCCCCATTTAGGATCAGCTATAGATTAATTTCGCAGTGAAATTGCCTTAGAAGCAGCGAGAAATATAATTGAAGCTTTATCGATAAAAAGACCCCAAGGAGCAATCAATCTCAACTGCTAAACTTGCTTGATTTTTGTCAGTTTATTAGGGTATACTTGGGTAAGTTGCCCTCAGGAAAGGAATCACAACATAGTCGATAGTTATGTCAACACAATGGAAAAAGATACTAACAATTGGTGCAGTAATTGCTGCCGATATCATATTTTTATCACCCCAGATAATTCTTGCCCAATACCCATCCCGTTCCCAATCTTACTGTGAGGGCTACGCAAGAGACCACGCAGATCGGTATTCCAGAGGCGGATTTTTGCGTGGAGGGGCTAGAGGGGCCGCTAGTGGTGCAGCCATAGGGGCTATTATTGATGGTGGTCGTGGTGCAGGAACCGGTGCTGCCATTGGCTCTGTTGTCGGTATTATTGGGGGTAGTTCCCGTCGTGCCTCAGATTATGATAGTCTATACCGACAGGCGTTTAATGATTGTATGAATGGCGCACCGTTAAGATAGAAACTGAGTTAACAACCTAAATATTGAGGAGTTATCATGAAATTAATTAACCAATTTTTTAGCATACTTTTATTAGCAACATTGTTCAGTCAAAGCTCTGTTTTAAGCAGTTTTGCTCAAGAAAATTCAGAAGATACAAAAGTTGATTTAAATAAGATTAGTTGTCGAGAATTATTAAAAATGCCTGGGAAGGATAAAGAGTTAACTTTAGTATTTTTTCATGGGTTAATGACGGCTAAAAATAATCAGATGGTTATTGATAGAATAGCCTTAAGAGAAGCAACTGATAAAATTACTGATGATTGTATTGATAATCCTAATCTTATGCTGATGACAGTATTTGACAGGTATCGTTAACTCACAAATTTGTCATTCCCAACTTCATCTTTAGATTTAATCTAAGGGTGTATTTTTTGTACGATTATATTGATAACATATAAGTATAACAATAGTATGATTACCCAATCCTCACCCCAAAATGAACCTACTTGGTTAACCATTTTTCGCTTATTACGATGGGATAAGCCCGCAGGAAGATTGATCTTAATGATCCCTGCACTATGGGCTATTTTTTTAGCAGCAAGAGGGATTCCGCCTTTACCTTTAATCGGTGTTATTATCTTAGGTACCTTAGCCACCAGTGCTGCTGGATGTGTGATTAATGATCTCTGGGATCGAGATATTGATCCTCAAGTGGAAAGGACAAAAATGCGTCCCCTTGCTGCACGAGCTTTGTCTATAAAATTGGGTATTGTTATTGCTTTTATTGCTCTTGTTTGTGCTGCTATTTTAGCCTTTTATCTTAATATCTTAAGCTTCTGCCTATGTGTTGCGGCTGTTCCTTTTATTGTCTGTTATCCTTTAGCAAAAAGAGTCTTTCCCATTCCCCAATTAGTGTTATCTTTTGCCTGGGGGTTTGCCGTATTAATTAGTTGGACTGCTGTGACTGGGAAATTAGAAAATTATACTTGGGTATTGTGGGGAATAACAGTATTTTGGACTTTAGGCTTTGATACTGTTTATGCCATGTCCGATCGAGAAGATGATCAAAAAATTGGTGTTAACTCTAGTGCTTTATTTTTTGGTAAATATGCAGGAGAAGCGGTAGGAGTATTTTTCGCAATTACCGTAGGTTTATGGGCATATTTAGGGATTATAATGCAGTTAAATTTAGGCTTTTGGATAACATGGGCTATTTCTTTATTGGTTTGGATGATACAATATATTCGCCTAAGTTCTCCTGAAATACCTCAAGAAACCTACGGTCAAATATTTAGGCAAAATGTTATTTTAGGGTTTGCTTTATTGATAGGAATTATTGCTAACATTATATTTTAGTTGAAGGATTTAATTATAAGAGGGCTTATAGTCTGTTTTCGCCAAATTTTTGTGTGAATTTTATTAGGGTTATGTTGTATTGAATAAAGTCTATGATAAAGATATAATTTATAGAAAATAATCTATGCTTATCAACTTGATTAATTTTTTTTTATCATTCACCAGCTTAAATATAACTTTTTTTTAAATAAAGGTGGTAAACTGACTTATAAAGTTAACCAACTCAATCGGTTAACTAATTAAAAATCTCAAATAATAGCAGCAATAAAAATTATTTATTTAACTGTTGCAATCCTTATGGAGAAGAGCTTTTTATATTTTTTATTAACGGTTATTTGCATGAGTTGGGGTGCGTCAAAAACGCACCTTTTTTTATATGATAGGAGGAAGGAAACAGTGGTCAAAAAAGATCAGGAAATGGCCCAAGCATTATCAGCTAAACTATAGTTGACGGGGTGACAAGAGTTGGAAAAGGCTCACCATGAGGGATTTAGAGATCAGCGATCGCTTTTTAAAATGAATTTTGCCCCTAGAGTAAATAGTACAAATAGTCTAGG
>JAAUYJ010083251.1_pt1 | contig 25132 bp, 33 predicted proteins | sample 7278031 | NCBI WGS metagenome assembly JAAUYJ01 (sample SAMN14350222, study PRJNA611818) | marine sediment metagenome | isolation source: surface marine sediment (1.8m) | place: French Polynesia: Moorea | collected 2018-08 | reverse complement strand
GTCCCGCCCGCCTCCGCCCTTGTCCTCCTCCACGACGCCCAAGGTTGGGAGACAGACCACCCTGCTGCAGACGTGGGGATATAACAAGAGCAAGGACAGCAAGGTCTCCTCCTCCGTGTTTCCCGGTGATGAGGACGTCTTCGGCGGGGAGGATGGCGGCAACGACGAGGAGGACGAGATGTTGTCTAGGGTCATGGAGGAGAGCGTCAGGCAGTTCAAGCTGGAGGAGGCATCAAGGAGCTTCCAGTCCATGCAGGAGGAGGAACACATCAGCCCGGGCCCCTCAAGGCGGCCTCCCTCCACTTCCACCTCCACCTCCCTCAGCGTGGACAGCCCCTTCCACCCGGGCCCCTCTGGGATCCGGGCAGCGCCGACGGGCGACTTATCAGGCTTCGACCGCTCCTCCGGGGATACCTGGGTCTACCCGACCAACTACCCGGAGCGCAAGTACCAGTTCGACATCGTCCGCTCGGCGCTCTACCGCAACACCCTGGTGACGCTCCCCACCGGGCTGGGCAAGACCTTCATCGCCGCTGTCGTCATGTACAACTTTTTCCGTTGGTACCCCAACCACAAGGTCATCTTCATGGCCCCGACCAAACCGCTGGTGGCCCAGCAGATCGAGGCCTGTTTCCGCATCATGGGCATCCCGCAGGTGGAGATGATGGAGATGACGGGCGAGGTCAGGATCAAGCTTAGGGAGAAGGCCTGGCAGCAGAAGAGGGTGCTGTTCATGACGCCGCACGTGAGTGGAGAGAAAGCCTCATTCAATTTGCATATTTTCCCATACGTGACAGTACTTTATTCTTTCCAGATAATGTCGAATGACTTGAACCGCGGCCTCTTTCCAGCGGACAAGATCAAGCTGGTGGTGGTGGACGAGGCTCACAAGGCGCAGGGGGACTATGCATATTGCCAGGTAGGGAAGAGTTATGCAGAATCCTTTTCGCATTCGTGTAAACTTTGATCCATCCCGTAGGTGGTGAAGGAGCTGAACCGGCACGGCACCACCTTCCGCGTCCTCGCCCTCTCCGCCACCCCGGGGACGGACCTCAACAACGTCAAGCTCATGCTGCAAAACCTGGGAATATCTCGAATCGAGCTAAGGAGCGAGGAGAGCCCCGATATACTGCCTTACACTCACGAGAGGACCATACAGAAGGTCGTGGTGCCGCTGGGACAGGAACTGCTGGTATGTTTAGGAGAATTTTCGAAGTGCACTTTACCAAAAGTTTTCATTACTTTCTAGGGTTTCAAGCGAAAGTTCCTTGAGATCGTGGAAATCTACGTCGGTCGCCTTGTCCGCTGCGGCGCCCTGTCAAGCCGCGGAAGCAGCCGCAATGTTAATCCCGAGGCCTACTCCAAGTACGGCCTCATCATGGCCCGGAACGAGTTCCGCCAGAACCCTCCGCGCAACATCCAGCCTCACCAGCAGGGCCCAGTAGAGGGGGACTTTGCCTCGGCCATATCACTCTTCCACGCCTGCGAGCTCCTAGTCTTTCAGGGGACCAGGGCTTTCAGGAACTTCATGGGTGGCATCGTGGGGCCGGATTCTAAAAACAGGAAGCTGAGGTTCGACTTGGGGAGGAACCCCAACTGGCTTGACATCAGGGAGAGGCTGGACGCGAAGTTCTCCGGCGACGCAGACAACTCGGTGCTGAACTGCTCAGTGCCCTGCGTCTCTCTAACCCAGGGAGGGGAGGTCAGAGTCAGCCAGGTGGGGAGCGACGACACCCAGCAGCAGACCCAAGGCACCATCCCGCCAGGGCACCCAAAGGGGGAGAAGCTGAAGGAGTTGGTGCTGGATCACTTCAGGAAGACGCGGGCTGCCGGGGCGGAGACCAGGGTCATGATCTTCTCTCAGTACCGCGACTCCGTAACGGAGATCGCCGCAGTGCTGAGGTCATACAGGCCGCTCGTGAAGGTCATGCAGTTCGTGGGACAGGCTGGAACCAAAGGTCAATTTGACTATTCAATTTTAATTCACCAGTATGCGGGGATTTTTTGTTACTTTTTTTCGTCCAGGCAAGAAGGGCCTTACCCAGAAGGAGCAGATGGAGGTGGTCCGCAAGTTCCGCGAGGGCGGCTTCAACACTCTCGTGGCCACTTGCGTTGGCGAGGAGGGGCTGGACATTGGCGAGGTAGATCTCATTGTCTGCTACGATGTCTCCAAGTCCCCCATCAGACTGGTGCAGAGGATGGGGCGGACGGGAAGGAAGCGGGCAGGGAGGATTGTGGTGCTAGTGTCGGAGGGAAAGGAGGAGCAGACGTACAACGCCTCCATGTCCTCCAGGAACTCCATAAACAAGGCCATACTTGACAAGGACAGGCTCAGCGGATTCCTCGTCCCATCGCCCAGGATGGTGCCGGGAGACCTGGAGCCAAAGGTGAGGATAGTGATATGTCGCTGTGAGTCTTGTTCCTCACAAGGTTCTTTTGCAGTGCCTCAAAATGGTGATGGAGGTGCGGAGCTTTTCCAAGTCCGCCGACGCCGTCAATTCCGTGGCGCCTGAGGGGAACCAACGAATCAGTTGCATGCTGAAAAGTGCCACTGGATCTACGGAAGATGGAGGGAAGAAGAAGGCGAAGAAGAGGGAGGCCAAGCAGCACTGTCAGAGGGAGGCTAAAAAGAAGAAGTTTAAGGTGACCGACAATAATTATTTCCCCAGCTTAATATGTTCATTGGGAGTTTTCCTAGGAAGAGGACCAACAGCCTGTGATGCCCGATGTGATAGACCTCACTCAGGAAGACAACAAGGAAAATAGCCCTGGGGCCAAGAATACAAAGAAAGGGTCCAAGGTGGACCTGCTCAGTTGTCTAGGTATTAATGCTTCCAAAAATTCCTCTACCAGGGTTTTTTTTGCACTTTTTGCTTTATCTGTAGAGCGAATCGAGGCCATCCCCGACACCGTCGAGGAAGGAGGAGACCTGTCAGACCTGGAGGCTGAGGTGGTTGCGGATCTCGCGGCCAGGATAGAGCGGGACGAAGAGGGGAGGAAAGAGGAGGAGGAGGAGAGCCTGACGGACTTTGTTCCCCCTCGCTCCTGGGAGGACTGGGACGGAGTGCCTCTGCCGGGTTGGATGGTGGGGGACGACGGGGAGGCATGTGTGAGTGGAAATTCAAACGTTAGTATAGTTCTTCGTTGTGGCTACTGGCTACTAAAGCATATTTTTAAAAAATTCAGGAGGCTCCTTTTTCACCGATACGAGCTCCCCCTGAAAGTTTGGGGCCTCCGTCTGTGCCATGCCTCTCGGCCGACGAATTTGCGGCCCAGCTTCAAAAGTGCAGAGAAAAGTACAGAAAGGGCCGAAGAGGAGGAGGCGATCGGAAAGACAAAAGTTCCGTCAAAATCGAGTGCAAGAATCCTTCCGCCGCCGAAGAGAGGAAAGTTGCCGAAGATGACGACGTGTTTGGCGACGACTTCGAGTTCGACATGTCAGAGTGGAACCCGGACGACGTCGACGCGAAGAAGGAGAAGACCAAGGTGGAAGAGGACGAGCAGGAGCCAGCAATCCCCGATCGATCTCCTCCCCGGAACTCACAGGAGGCTCCTGATGTCGGCGATTTCTCCCCGATTCTACTGACACAGTGGAAACACAGCAGGAACAATGGGAGGGTGGGGAAACTTGCGTCCGAAGGCATCGCCGCTCGAAAGACCTCCACCCCAAATGTGTTCGCTGGCAACGGGAATTCCGTCTCGGATACTCCCAAGAGACCAACGGGGCGCCAAGAAGATGATTTCAAGGCAGCCGCGGAGATGCTCTTGGACGATGGGAGCTTTGGAGCCACTCCTGCTGGAAGGTCCGCCGCCGACACTTCTGTCAGGAGGAAACTTCTGGGATCGTTGGTCGGCGCCGAGAAGAAGGGGCGCGATGGCTCCCTGCTGTACACGGCCACCCAACTTACCTCTTTCGTCAACAGACCCACACAGGAGAAGCCTCCGTCCCAGGAGCAACAAGTTCAAGATCAGAGTGGCAAGACTGAGGAGAGCGACTTGTGCGGTTCCAACGAGGATCTCTTCCGCAGCGAGGACGATGCCATGTTCCTCGGACTGGACGACCAATTGGGCGGAACCAACAATAAATTTCCTGATCGCTCAAACCGTGATTCTCCCCGCGGCGCGCCGTTCAAGCTGCCCAACCTGGACGCGTTCGAGGCCGCCGTGAGGACTCCGCCAGCTGTTTACACTCCGAGGACCAATCCACCCGTTGCTTCCACTTCTACACCGAGGACCGCGACTGCTTCTAACTCGGTTCTCTCTGCTTCATCTTCTTCGTCAACCAAGTCACCGCTCAAGTCCCCGCAGGATGAGGACTCCCTGCTGGTTCCCACCGGATGCAGGAGGGCCAGGTTCCCCGCAGCAGGAGTTGCTGCCCTCGAATCTACCCGAGAGAAGGAGGAGGAGAGCAGTCCGGAAATTGCCGCTCCCAGGAATAAGGTCAGCGGCGGGGGCAGGATCCAGAGGAGGTTCGTGGGCAGCGACAGCAGCGGGGACAGCAGCAACATCTCCCCGCCCGTCAAAGAAAAGAGCAAGAAACGCAAAAGACAGACGGAAAGGAGGAAAAATAATTTTGTGGTAACTTTTAAATCAAAATTCTTCCAATTTAGCAAAATTAAACTCAAATTCCTTTTTTGCAGGTGGAAGAAGCTGAGATGTCCGACGACCACGACGACGACTTCAGCGATGACTCCGAGGCCGGGTCGGACCTCGACAAGATGGAGGGGAGCTTCGTGGACGATGTCAGCATGACACAGGTAAGCAGAGTCGGTGTACTATATTTTAAGTGTGCAAATATATTTTTTTCCTCAATAGGGTGTGTGCACGCAGCAGCACGCAAACTACCTCCGATCGGTCAGAAGTCCGCCTGTGATGCAGTATGTATCTTTACTTCAGCTGGTGTTTGAGCATGGTAGTTGGAGTGCTTCCGAATCTTCATCCTTTTCCATTACCAGGCCACGCCGTCGCCTCCCGCCCATCACGGCCGACATCTACTCCCAGCCCGTCCGACCGGGGGAGGAGGAGGAGGACTCCTACCGGATGGACGACGAAGACGACTCCTTCGTGGCCGGAGACGGCAGCTCAGACGTGGAGGAAGATTCCAGGCTAGACACGCTGGACCTCATCGAGGAGGGGGACAGGACATGCGTCATGTCCAAGGAGATGTCGCGGAAGAAAAGGAGTCAGGTATGAAGCTTTTAATGGTTTGATATTCGGTTTGTTATATTAATCCAGTTATCTGCAGAGTAAGAAGATTATCGCCCGCGGAATGGCCTCGTCCAGTGAAGAGGAGGAGGAGGCACCCACCCAAATGCCTGCCGCGGTACCTGTAAAGAAGCCAAGAATGGAGAAGGTCCACGTAGTCACTCCGCCTCCAGTGGATCCGGACTCTGGCAAGGAGGCCAGACTGAGGAGGCAGAGGGAGCTGCAAGAACAGTTCAGGCAAAGAAGAGCGGAGGCCGCCAACAGAGAGAGCTCGGATAGCGCCAACAGCACGGCCTCTTCTTCGGTGGTCTCCAGAGTCGTGCCGAACGGGTCCTCCTTCGCAAGAGATCAGGGCCCGCTTTCGACCTCTTCTTACTCCTCAGCCAATGCCCCGGAAAAGAAGGAGAGGCCGACGGTCGTAGTCAGCACCTCTGATGTAAGGCGAAAAATGTTTGCTTTCGTGAAGAACAATGTCCCTCAACCTGGACATATTTTCATTCCAGGTTCACAAGATTCCAGAGCTTATATCCGAGCTGAAGCACACCCATAAGCTTCAGGTAAAGTCTAATCTACAACTGAGACTAGCGAAAGGGTATTCATCTTTTTGTGACAGATCCACGTCCGCTTCCTTGACTGCGCCACCGTGCTAGCCTCCCCTCGCATGGGCATCGACCGGCGGATGGTGGGGGACTTCTTCAACGGGGCGAACCGCGCCAGGGTGGCGGAGAGGTGCCAGAGGATGAATGACCTGTTTGAGAGGCCGTGCGTCATACTAGAGTCGGACAGGCCGTCCGAGGACGGGGTGGTGCCCAGGAGCGTGCACGTACCAGGTGGGAAAATTTGCTTTGTTGAGGGTAGGTTTTGTTTTATTACAGGTTCATGTAAGAAAGAATGTTTTAAAGTACAATTCACTGCACATTGAACTGTCTCCATGACTAACAGCATAACTGTAGGCTTGACTCATCCTTGAGACTTTAGCACCTGTTAGCTGAAAGATGAAACTGTTGTCATCCAAAAGTTGCCTTGGTGACCTTGACACACCTCCTAGCTTCTTTTCTTCCCAAGAGGTCTTGGACCACCAGCAAATCGTTGAATATTGGATCCCACCATTCAGCTAATTTTCAGACAAATCCATTTGCAAGCAATTTCATTTCCCAACGCCCATATTCCATCTATACAAATGTTGTACTTGCAGGGACCCATAGGACGAAATACGTCGATACTCTGCTGTCGCAGCTAAGCGGGTCAAAAATTCATGTAAGGAAATTTTTGGGTATACTGGGGGAAAAAAGTAGTGTTATTCGTGCTGTTGCTACTTCAGGTCCTGTTCAGCGAGAACCAGACGCAGACTGCGTCGATCGTAGCCGCTCTGGTGCGGCGAGAGACGAAGAAGGGGCAGTCGTTTCCGCGCCCGCTTCGCCCGACGGAGGAGCAGGAGCGGGCGGCGCGTCTCTGCCTCTCCCTACCTGGGGTGTCGGCCGGGGCCGCGCTCCTCATGGCCACAGGGTTCCCCTCCTTGGCCGCAATGGCCTCCGCCGCCAGGGCGACACTCATGCGCAAAGCGGGGCTGGACGAGGAAAAGGCGGGGAGGGTCGTCGAATTCCTCAGGAGGAGGTTCAGGCAGGACCTCTACGAGGGGGACAAGAGCTGAGAAGAAACAAATAAGGAGGAATCGTTGCCGTCCAAAAGAATAGTCCAAGGCATGATGCGGGAAATATACGGTGTAAAAGATTCTTTTATTATGCTACGACACAGCGAGTTAGATCTTTTCGGTCCATGAAACGTGTAAAATTGCGGACAGCTTCAGGAAGGTGATCTTTTATCCGTTCGTGTTTCGATGTTGCGTAGCACGGACAGAAAGAAGAGAGGAGAGGGATAATTGTCCAGAGGAGAGTCTCCGACTCCTGCGTCGTCACTGAGTTGGAGACGAAGAGTCACGCTCGAGAGAGAGAGGGACGGAGATAGTCCTGATTGGGCCACCCACCCACCCATGCACTCTCCACCCCGCCCATTTCTCTGCCCAAGAGCCCAAGAAACCTATCCGAGAGAGAGAGAGAAAGCTGCGTCGGCTGTGGAGTGTGGGCAAACGCCCAAGGGACCCACTCCAGCAAGAAGGAAGGAAGGAAGAGAAGAAAAAGAGAGAGAAGAGGCTGAAGAGAGTCCACGCCTCTCTCCGATGTCCTAGAGGTCGAGGTCACCAGAGGTCATCATGGGCGGGTCCTTCCCCTCCCGATGGGTGCCATTCAAGGGAGACGGGGTCCACAGGGGAGAGAAGGCCATGAGAATGATACAGGAGAAGAATCAAGGTGAGCCAAGGATAAAAACTGACCGTTCCTCCATGTCCTCCTGCACCCGCCCCGTGCCTACCCTTGTCCGCAGCCTCCTCTTCCTCCTCACCTCCGACCTCTCCTCGCCCGTCCTCTCCGTCCTCGCCCTCCACCCCGTCCTCGTCCTCGTCGACCCCCACCCCGGTGGAGGACGAGGCCACGGCCACCCGGCAGGAGGCCGGCGCGCCCGGCGCCCGCGACGAGCACTACCCGTTCGGGATGGGTGCGCACCGCGGCACCCAGTGCCAGTGCCAGCACGGGGTCAGGAGGCCCTTCCAGGGCAGCGTGCAGGTGGAACCCCCTCCCAGAGAGCCGGTTCTGCTCAACGTGTACGACCTCTTCTGGACCAACGACTACTCCGCGCGCCTCGGGTTGGGCATCTACCACTCCGGGGTGCAGGTGTACGGCCGGGAGTGGTCCTTCGGCTACCACGACATGCCCGTCACCGGCATTTACCACCACAGCCCAAGGGACGCGGGCGAGCTGGGCAGGAAGTTCCAGTTCAACCGCGCGCTGGTGCTGGGCATGACAGACTTTCGGGAGAAGGACATCGGCGACGTCATCGAGCTGTTTGGTCGCGACTACGCCGGGCAGGACTATCACCTGGTCAAGAGGAACTGCAACGTCTTCGCCAACGAGTTCTCAGAGTTCCTCACCGGGAACTCTATCCCGCACTGGGTCAACAGGCCAGCGCTGGCAGCCACGGTATATCATTCTCCTTCCCACCATTTCCAACCTTTTCCCCAACCCAATCCTCGCTTAGTGCATCCCGATGTGGGACAAGTGTGTGCCTCGCGAGTGGAACACCCCCGACGCTCTGGTCAAGATGCTGAGCAGCCTTCGCGTGCACGACCGGGACGTCAAGGAGCGGACCAGGGAGGACGAGAGGCACAGGAGGAGGAAGAGGAAGGAGGAGGAGCGCGCAGCCACCAAGAAAGAGGACGAAGACGACGAGGACTCCAGCAACAATAGCTCGGAGGACTAGAGGATATCGGCGCTCACATGTTGATGCTGGACACTCTATATTAAAATTGGAAACGGAAATCTAGTCATCCCGAGAGCCCAAGACTGTCTTGTGATTTTCTATAGAATCGTTGACAAACACGTTGTTGCAGACGGCTGTGCATTATAAAAATATTAGAAAATAATCCAGCTACTCTTTACTTTTTCAGGTAGATGGAACGTTCTGTAGTTGAGGTACCCCAGCAGCATGCTCCGCCTCCTCACAAGAATACTCGAGTAAGAAAGAAGAATCTCGTACAATATCATCTGCAGCTCCAATGTGAATGCGCAAGACTGTTACAGCAAAGCAGCAGTGAAACAGCTCCTACAAATTCTTACGTGCCAAACAAGTTTCTAGTTTATTACGAGGCTCACGCGTACTGAACTCCGATCTGTGTTGACTCGTCTAGTCTCAAGTGCCAAAAGTCTTCCTTAATTCACAAAGTGTACAGCTCCCAAGATATCGAGACTCATTCCCGATGCCTCTCCAATTTGTGGCCGGCATTTTCCGCCATGAGTGCCTATGGCGGAGGGCCCCACTCCCTCGACTCTGCCGGCAGCACCCCCAACAGTAAAAGTAACAAACCCCAGCCCCGCCGGCTCCTCCGTCGCTCCTCGTCCGGCCACCTCCTTTTCAGCGACGGCTCCCCCTCCTCCGTGTCCCCCTCCTCATCCGACGGCGGCGGCTCCTCCGTCCTCCTCTCCGTCTCAGACTTGGAGGACAGGTTCAGCATGCAAAAGGCTGGCAGTAAGTCCGCGGCCGGGGTTGCAAACAAGAAAACAGCCAACTCAAGAGACCAGCTAAAGATGTACGTATGTACGTAAAGAATCTTAAGATCATTTTTTGGCGCCTGCCTGGAAAGCAGGAGGCAGCCTCTAACGTTCGTATCGCTATAAGACAAAACCAAGTTACTCAGTTTTTGCGTCAAATCTTTTTTGAAATGGGAAGACTGAAAGACTCAGTTTTGAGTCAAAAGATAAGTTTTTTGGTCACGTTTTCCCCCCCAGAAATAGATACTGTGGCAGGCGCTATATGATGTGACGTTCAGATTGTGGAAAGTTCTTTTTGACAGAAACTTGGCCCTCAAGTTCCGTGTTTGTTCAATTTGCGTTTGGCGCACTTTTCCAGGTCTATGACGAGGGGGAAGCAAAAGCAGCACTCCGATCAAGGCAAACCTGCTTCACCTGAGGATGAGACACATGTTGTGGCCCCCCATAGACAAACACCTGCAGCTGCAGGCCAAATCCCCCAGGAGGTGACCGATCTACAAGAAGCCCTAAAATCCATGCAGGTAAGGTGGAGGAGCCGAAACTTTTTTCCCTTCGCAAATTCGCTCTTCAACAGCGTAGAGAGAAAATCCAATCATTGTTGTTTTTAACTCTTCCGCAGGAAAAACTGGAAGCGAAAGATGCTGAGATCGCCGCCCTCTCCCGGATAAGGAAGGACGTGGACTCTGAGTTGGAGGAGCTGACGGCATCGCTCTTCGAAGAGGCGCACAAGATGGTGCGACAGGCGAACGTCAAGCAGGTGGGAATTCACCAATGTAAATTTTGCCGATTTAGGTTTAAGACACAAATCTCGTTTTAGGTGTCCGCAGAAAAAGCCTTGGCCGAGGCCACCATGAAGATAGATGGCCTTGAGACGGAGGTATCTGCCTTGAAGGCGCTCGTCCTCACGTCTACCCCTTCTCAGCCCAACAAGCACCTCCACCCGCAGCTAGGATCGCCATCGCAGCAGCAGGAGAAGAAGGACAAGAAGACGCAGCAGAGCCCGAAAAAGGTGTCCGAGTCCTCCTTCAGCCGGTCCAGACTCTTCAATGGGCTCTCCTCCCCCGAGCGCACGGCCGCTTCAGCCGTCGCCGCGCAGAAGGGAGCCCAATCGGGTTCTGTAGCCTTGGACAAAAGCAAAGGACTAAGTGTTGCAGCTCCCGTTGTGTTCGCCGCCGTCACCGAGGCAGACGACCCCGCCTCGCAAGCCAGCATGGACCCCACCCTGAGGGACGACTTCCTGCGCTGGCGGAGAAGCCCAACCCTCTCCCGCTCGGACTCCCCCTTCATCGATCGGGTCTTTCGCGAGGACGTCGACCCCTGCCTCTCCTTCCCCAACTCTGCCCTCTCCGCCCTCGTCGCTGCCGCAATCGCTGAAAACGGACTCAGCCTCACCCCTGTCAAGGAGTGCTCAAGGGTGCCGAGGAACTGTGCGCTCATGGAAGCTCCTGTTCTCTGCAGGTACAAAAAAAGAACGAGACTGCTTCATTAGTTTTGCAAAAGAGAAACCTTCCCTTCCCCCTCCTTTAGATACAAGCTGAAAATCTTGAGATTGGATGGCGCGCAGGCTCTTGTTGAAGGAGAAGAAGGCGAGGACGTGAAGGAGGAGAAGCCGCTGGACGAGGACGAAGAAGAGCACTTTGTGTGCCAGCTGGCGCGCAACCGCCTGACCTCCGTGTGCGACCTCCTGGGCTACATGCGCTACGTGCAGAACGGTTTGGTCAAGAGGGCGCACGCCAACGACGTCTACTGGGAGATCATGAGGCTCAGGAGGAACGTCGGGCAGGCCAGGCTCGGATTCGCCATACCAGAGCAGGATTAAAAGTTGTTACATCCCCTGGTTAATTGGAAAATGAAAGATGCTCCCAGCTGTTTTTGTTAAAAGTGAAAGCAAACGCAATGTGATAACGAATTCTCATGTAAAAATGCTGTCGTTGTAAGCAACTATTGAGATTATACCGAAGAAGCTTCCCTATAAGCTCCACAACACCTTCTTTCTATCGTTTTTTTGATTTCTTGAACGAGGGAGTAAGTGGAAAAAATCGACGTGAAAGGCTACACTACCGGTACATAGTACATTTACTCCAAAAATTTCAACTTTTCGACTGAAATAAGAAGCACGAGAGTCAGTTAGAAGGTAGAACAAACGTCTTTAGGTTTAGGAATGTCCTTTGTTGGAGTGGAAACTTGGAGGCGGAGGGGCATTTAGTTACGTCGGTTCCAAGGGAAGTGGGAGGATCCTCATTCCTCTCTTCCCTTCTCTTTCTCTTTCTTCCTCTGGCAGCTGATCAAAGTGACACAAGAACAGAGAAAACAGAGAGGGGAAAACACCGCCAAACTCAAGCACTTTTCATGCCTTTAAGCCGGTTTATTTACTGGTGTGTGTTAGTTAAGCAGCTAAAGCTAATATTCAAAAATACTTCTTATTTAGTATTTGATAAAGACTAAAGGCTTATTCATACAGTTAAGTGAGTTTGGCTTGAAAATAAGAAAATTGTTCGCTGTTCACTTCGGGTGATTATTTCTTTTTCCTTATCTGGCAGCTCTGAAAAGTAATTTAAAAGAGGAGGAAGGAAAGGAAATACAGGGTAGATAGGATAGGCAAAGAAGGGCCTCCAAAATCCGGGATCCACCCACTTCTACCAAAGAGCCCCGACTCCGGTTCGAACCTTCCGGCTTCCGGGTCTTGCCACCATGAGCGGCTCTCCGGTTGGCCCCGGCGGCGGCGGTCTCGGCCGCGGCGGGGCGGACCCGGCCGAGCTGTTCTCCTCCCGGTCTTACACGGTGACCAAGCACTCGTGGAAGGGTAAGTACCGCCGGGTGCTCCTCTTCGGCCCGGACGGGGCGTGTACGCTCAACCCGGCCACCATGGAGGCCACCAACCGGTGGCCCTACGAGGACCTCGTCTCGGTGCAGCCCATGTCGGCCCCGCAGCCCTCGGGCGGGGTCGGACCGGGCCCGGGCGGCCCGGGCGCCGCGCCGCACCCTCCGGGCTCCCCTCCGGGCCAGCCGCCGCTCGAGTTCCAGCTGAGCTTCCGCAAGGGCGGCGGCAGGAAGACGGACAGCATGAAGTTCTCCTCTGAGCACCGTGCCCAGATCCTGACTGACGCCCTGCGGCACCACGGCAGGTTCGCAGAGAACATCTTCGGCACGCCAAAGGTGAGGGCGAGCAAGTCTGTGGCGGAGGTCATTGCATTCAGCTGTGTTTCCTTTCGAGTAGAGACTGCACGGAGCACGGCACAGAGAAGTAAGAATGGATGTCACAGATCAGGGCTGTACATATGCACTTTCATAACTTGTACTCAGTCCCTTGGTAATGCGTTACGTGCCCCTGCTTCAGAGCCGTGAAAATGTGAAAAAGCTTGTCCAAGATAATTAATGCTCTCTACGTTGGCTTGCCTGGAAAACTAAGTAGCTCTCACCTACTCTTTCCTTTTCCAGAACTTCTATTCTTACAAGTACCATTGGTCCGAGAACCGCGTGGGGGTGCTCCTTCAGGCCGGCCCTCACGCCCTGCACCAGATCGACCCCTCCACCCAGCGAGTCCTCGCCTCCTACTTCTACAAGGACGTGGCCAGGCTGTATGAGGTGCCAGACTACCCCGGCGGCTTCGTGGTGGAGGAGGCGCTCTACGGGCGGCTACACCTGTTCGCATCAGAGAGCAGGGACGAGATCCTAAGGGAGGTTATCAAGAACGCCGCTCAGTTCGTGGGCGTCGCCCTGGACAAGCCGCGCACTTTTAAATTCGAAGACTTCCCCGAGAAGAAGTTCGGGCGCTTCTCCGCCGACCACTTCATCACGTCGGTGAGCGAGTTCACGGTGTACAAGCAGAGCCGCCGTCACCCCGACCCGGTGCGGAGGGTGCTGTGCCTGACGGAGACTTGCCTCATCGAGCGGGACCCGGCCTCCTACTGCATGGTCTCCCTCCGGCCGCTCTCGCACGTGGCCGCCCTCGTCAGGCACCTCGAGAATACTCAGCTCTTCTCCATACAGTACAACAGCGGGGACATCAGAAGGTGAGGGTGAACTCAATTCCGTGAAGTGAAGTTCAGTTGAATTAATATTTTCTACTATTCAGCTACACGTCCACTGATCGAGACGCCCTCCTGGCTTCTTTCCTGGACGGTGTCCGCGGCTCCGGCAACCGCGACGTCCACGTCCGGATGTCCTGGCTGGAGCTGGGCAGGAGGCTTTGCCCGCTGGACTGGCCTTGCGGGGAGGAGACGGAGGCGGCGCACCTAAAGTTTATGACAGCTCCGCCGCCCGGGTGGACGTTCGCCGAGACAGTGTCAAGGTTCAACGCAAACGTCTCGTACAGTGGATTGGCGCACGCGGTCACGCAAGAGGTGCCAAGACTTTATTATTTTGAAGCTTCAGAATTGTCATTGCATCGGGGTTTTTTTTTTGTCTTTCTTCAGCACCTTTTCGCGCAAAACAAGGAGAAGCTCATCCACGCCGCCCTGCTGGCCATCCTGAACCGGGACGCTGGCGAGCTCGAGTCGATGCCGGTGGAGGACCTGGAGCAGCAGTTCCACGCTTTGCGTCGGCTGGTGGCCTCCAAGGCAGGCTTCTCCGCCTTCACCGCCATCCCGGGCTTCAGGGAGAAGATCGGCGTGAGGGTGGCGCGCGCACTCAAGCTGGGTCACGACGGCATCAGCCACGCGGCCATTGACATGATCTGCACCCTCATGGAGCCCATGCACGACAACTTCGACCTGAAGCAGGAGCAGCTCAACAAGTCGAGCTTGCTCAGCTCAGAGAGGTTTCTAGAGGGACTGCTAGACATGTGGACCCTGCATGTGGTGAGAGATATTTTTCAGGTCTTCATTTAGTTATGTTCGACAATGACTCACCGCTCCCTTCCTCTCGTTGCAGAACCGGGGAACTGGTGCTTTGGTGGTGGCTGCCATGCTCGACTTTCTCACCTTCGCCCTTTGCGCCCCCTACAGCGAGACGACTGACGGGAAGCAGTTCGATGTTTTGCTCGAAAAGGTGGCTGACCGCGGGCGCACCCTGTACAGGCTCTTCCAGCAGCCCTCGCACACCATCGTCAAAGGCGCGGGGCTGCTCATGAAGGCCATCATCGAGGAGGGGTCGGAGGAGATCGGGAAGAAGATGCAGCTGCTGGCGCTGTCGGAGGGTGCGCTGCCCATACACCTCAGGACGGCGCTGTTTACGCAGAGTAGGGACAACCAGCTGCTCGTCAGCAGGCAGCTTTCCAGGCACCTCGTCGGGCTGTGGACCACGGATAACCAGAACTCGGACGAACTTCTCAAACGTGCATTCGTAAGGATTTTTTGCTGTAGCAATAAATATACCGTATGTATAAAATATATGTTCCTTTCAGCCTGCCGGTTTGTTAGTGTACCTCCACTCGGACGACTCTACTCCTACGAGGGAGGTCGATAGGCTGAACGTGCGCGACAACCTCAAGATGGCCATCACCGATGCTGAGAGCAATCGGGGGAACGTCCTCCTCCGCGCCGCTGGCAAGGGACTCAAGCAGGGTAAGGAGATGGCCTCCAAAACGGCGGAGGTGGTGGGGGAGGCTACGGCCAAGTACACGGACGAGGCGTGGAAGGCCTCGGAGAAGTACATGGAGCTGGCCATGCAGCATTGGAGGCAAAAGATGGGCTCAGAGTTCAACCTCAACCGGTTGACTGGGTCTTCCGACAAGGCGGGCAATGCCGCGGCCGCCACTGACCGCTTTACCGCCCGGCCGCAGGACAGACCCATCGTCCTGAGGAAGAGGCGGCAGAGGATCCGCACCACCCTCAACTGGCAGCTCTTCTACTACATGTTCGAGAGGGACCACGAGAAGCCCGACCTCATCTGGAACCTCAAGACGAGGCAGGAGCTGCAGGAGAGCCTCGAGTCCGAGATCAGGCAGTTCGTCCAGGACCGAGAGCTGGGAGGGGGCAACCTCATCTCGTGGAACTTTGCCGAGTTCACCGTGGACTACAAGTCCCTCGGGGACGAGATCAAGATTGGCGACTACTTCCTGCGCATCCTGCTGCTTGAGGACCGCGCCGACAACGAGGAGTCTCCCATCAACCGGTCTGGAGAGTTCTTCAACGACCTCTACCACCGCTTCTTGCTGACCCCCAAGACGGAGATGAAGTGCCTGTGCCTGCAGGCCATGGCCGTGGTGTACGGGCGACACCACCAGGACATCGGGCCCTTCAACGACACCAAATACATCGTGCAGATGCTGGAGCGGACGACTGACAGGAGCGAGCGTGACAGGTTGCTCCTTTTCCTCAACAAGCTGGTGCTGCACCGCGACAACGCGCAGGCCTTCACCAGGGCCAACGGCATGAGGGCGCTGGTAGACCTGCTGCCGCTGGCCCACCTGCACACCAAGAGGAATGTGGTCAATGACCAGTCCACCGCCATCGACACCCAGGCGGAGGGCGAAAAGGGAGAGCACAGGGAGAAGGAGTGGTACCACACCAGCGCCGACACAGGACCCATCAGCCTGTCGGAGCTGAGTCGCCTCTTCGAAGAGAAGCAGATCAGCCCGAGGACTAAGGTGTGGGCGCAGGGCATGGAGGGGTGGAAGCTCCTGCAGCAGGTTCCGCAGCTCAAGTGGACGCTCATCGCAAAGGGACAGGCCGTCATGAACGAGAGCGAGATGGCATCGCTCATACTGGACATCCTCAACGTCGTGTGCAGGTTCTATCCCTCCAAGGACGAGGATGGTGCCATCATCCGGCCCCTGCCGAAAGTGAAGCAGGAGCTCTCCAACCAGTCCCACCTGCCGCACCTGGTCCAGCTGCTCCTCACCTTCGAGCCAGTCCTGGTGGAGAAGGTGGCGACGTTGCTGCACGTGGTGCTGGAGGACAACCCTCGCCTGCCCACGCTCTACCTGACCGGGTACTTCTTTTTCGTGCTCATGTACATGGGCTCCAACGTGCTTCCTGTCGGGCGCTTCCTGGCCATGGCGCACTCCAAGCAGTCCTTCCGCTCAGAAGACCAGGAGAGGCGCACCTCGGCCGCCGCCAACTCCATCCTTGGCCAAATGCTTCCCGACGCCATGGTGGCGTACCTGACCAACCACGGTCCGGAGAAGTTCGCCGAGATCTTCCTGGGCGAGTTCGACACCCCGGAGGCAATCTGGAACAACGAGATGCGAAAGTTCATGATCCAAAAGATCGCCTACCACCTGGCAGACTACACGCCCAGGCTTAAGTCGAACGTCCGGGCTTTGTATCAGGTAAGGGAACCTATACAGTATGAGTGCTTAGGAATGTTGTGTAATCGTATATTCCGCTCTTTAGTACTGCCCCATCCCGCGCGTGTCCCACCCTTCTCTGGAGCACGAGCTGTTCTGTGACATCTACTACCTGCGTAACCTGTGCGACACGGCCAAGTTCCCCGACTGGCCCATCCTAGAGCCCATCGCTCTCCTCAAGGAGGTACTGGCGGCGTGGCTCACAGAGGTCAACAAGAAGCCGTCCTCCATGACAGCCAGGGACGCGCTGACCGTGCTCGGGCTGGTGCACCAGCCGGGATCGCCCGAGCCGGAGGACGGGCAGATCAGAAAGGCGTACTTCAGGATGGCCCAAAAATACCACCCGGACAAGAACCCCAAAGGGAGAGAAATGTTCGAAAAGGTGTGTTGCTTTTCTTCCTGGCGTCTTCCCACATTTTTATGTGTTTTTTTTTCGTCCCTCCAGGTCAACGCCGCATACGAGTTCCTGTGCAATCGTTCGACCAAGCTGACGGACCAGCCGGACCCAGACAACATCGTGCTTATCTTGCGCACGCAAAGCATCCTCTTCGAGCGGTACCAGGAGACGCTGCACCCGTACAAGTACGCCGGTTACCCCATGCTGATCAAGACCATCCAGCTGGAGACGGCGGACGAGAAGCTCTTCTCCAAGTCCGCTCCTCTCCTGGCGGCGGCGGCAGAGTGCGCTTACTACACAGTTAAGTGCTCGGCCCTCAACGCAGAAGAGATGAGAAGGTACAGGGGTTCTACAGTATACCAAGGTTATAGTCATTTTTGCAAATTTTTCCTATGCAATTTCAGGGAAAACGGTCTGGAGGTTCTGTATCAGGCTTTCGAGCGTTGCGTGTCCGTCCTGAGCAAGTCTTCTCAGCCTGACGACCTGGCCGTGCAAGTGTGCACTCACGTCATCCGCTTCTATTCGGTGGCCTCCATGTTCGAGATGTGCCGGGAGAGGATGGTCGAAATGCAGGAGCTCGTCAAGAACATCTGCAGGGTCTTCTACTACAAGCAGCTGCCAGGACTGTGCATCGTGGCCAGCGAGTGCGTGGCCGCAATGTCGGCAGACCACATTCTTCAGATGCATTTCCTCCAGGTGAGACGTAGATATGGACTTTTGAAATTTTCATTTCTCTAATTTGTACTTTTGATAGGCTGGCGCCCTGTGGCATCTCCTGACCTTCTTCTTCGATTACGACGTGACCCTGGCGGAGAGCGGTGTAGCCGCAGACGAGGCCACCAGCAAAAAGGCGGTGGCCAACCGCCTGGGCCGGCTGGCGGTGGTGGCCGCCGCGCGGATGGCCGGGCTGCCGGAGCCTCCGCCGGAGGGAGAGGCAGACGAAGAGTCCCTCCGCACCCTGGCGCCCAAGAACCCCGTGATCGAGGAGAGCCTGGTGGCCATGCTCACCCTGCACGTCGTGTCCAAGATGAAGCGCCCGGAGGAGGCCGACGAGGTGCTCAAGCTCCTCAACACGGACTCTGAAAATCCCTACCTGGTGTGGGACCTGAGCACGCGCGCAGAGCTGATGGAGTTCCTGGAGAACGAGCGCACCTCTTCCGTCCGCACGGGGACGTGCGACCCCGCCTTCGGCTCCAACTTCAAGTTCACCGCCCACGAGAACGAGCTGGTGGTGGGCGGCATCTTCGTGCGCATCTTCAACCAGCAGCCCATGTTCCAGCTCCAGGAGCCCAAGCGGTTTGCCGTAGACCTCCTCGAGTTCCTGAACGGCCAGGCGCAGTACCTGTACTCGCTGATGTCCATGGCGCCCCAGGCAGCCCTCGTTCCAGCCGCCGCTGAAGGCAACAACGCAGTCGTTCCTGCAGCAGGGCAGCAGGGGTCTTCCTCCTCCGAGAAACTCATACAGTCAGAAATGGCCTTGGAGGCCTTGTCCAACGTCATCAAGCATAATAAGGGTAAGCTTTTGTGCGGACGTAAGGACTTTTTGGAATGAGTGCATGTTTCAAACTCGTTACAGGAGTGGAAATACAATGCATCGGTCACTTCAAGCTGCTGTTCTGCCTCCTCCGCCTGGAGAGCTGCATCAAAGTGCAGGAGATGACCCTCCACGTCCTGTCCAACGTCACCGGAAGCGCGGAGTGCGTGGAGGACATCGCGGCTTCCGGAGTCTTGGGGCATCTCCTGCAGGTCGCTTACGGTCTCCAGGAGCACCAGCAGCTGACTCTCGCCGTGATGCACAGCCTCATGGGAGACACGCGGCTCGTCAAAGAAGGACTGGCGACAGGTACCTCTGCTGATACTATAAATTAATGGCAAAATATTTCTGTATCGTGATTTTTTTTTCTGTAGGTGTCATCGTTACCCTGGTCCAAATATTCTGCTGCAGCAAAGACGAGGAAACCCGAGCGAAGGCTGCAGACGTCCTTGCCAAAATGTCGGCAGACAAGCTCATGGGACCTAGAGTCCGCATAGCGCTGAGCAAGTTCCTGCCCGACATCTTCCTCGACGCCATCAAAAAGTCCCCAGAGACTGGAGTTCAGATGTTCGAAAGCAGCCACGAGAACCCCGAGCTGATCTGGAACGACCAGGCCCGTCGCAACCTCGTCTCCGTCGTCGGCACCCTGGCCAACAGGCACTGCCAGCACCTGAAGGCCACTCCCGACAAGCCTTTCCCCACCGACGACGTTAAGGTCCTCCAGGGCGCCGAGGGCACGGGCGAGCTCGTCATCGCCGGCATCTACGTGCGACTCTTCATCGCCAACCCGGGCTGGGTGCTGCGGAAGCCAAGGGAGTTCCTCTCCGACCTCCTGGAGGCCGCGCTGCAGGGTATGTCCTCGCAGCAGCCCGACCTCCAGCGGCTGGAGACGGTCACCACAGCCGTCGTCAAGCTACTCTCCACCCAGCCAAACCTGTCAGAGATGATCCCGGCCACCGGCTACCTGTCGAGGATATTCGGCGCAATGGGAGGATTGGACGCGAAGGTGGTGAAAGCACCTGTCCTCATGGTGGCGGAAATGTCGAGGTAAGCTAGGAAAGCATAGAAGTAATAAGCATAATCGTGCAATGGGGACCTTCATGTTTTTTCTGCAGATCCGCGGCCTGCGTTGACAACATGGCGACGAGCCCAACTTGCATTTCTGCAATGAAACGAGGACTCATGTTGAGAAAAGATCTCATCGGGCTTTGCTGCGACGCATTTAGCCGAATTTTCGCAGGCCACCACGACAGTCTCATAAAACAGGTACGTGTTACCATGTACATTGCTTGTGGCACAAAATCTCATGTTCCTCACGTTCTACCTTAGGCCCTGGATTGCCAACTGGTGGAGGAACTCTTGTGTTTCTTGGACTCTCCCGCCACCAACATGGAGTCTCGCGCCCTGATTGTCAAGGCGCTCAAGAGCATGACGGCTTCTCTTGCGCACGGCGAGCGGGTCTCTGCCATCCTCCGAGCCAACCCGGTATGGAAGCAGTTCGAGGCCCAACGGCACGACCTCTTCATCAAGAACGACGTGGCCGTGGGGGCCATCACTGCAGCCCCGGGGGTAGCAGGATACCTCACGTCGCAGGCCAAGCCGGCTCCGACGGCGCCGCCGCCCATGGATCCGAACAACAGTCCCAGGGGAGGAGGGGCAGGGGGCAACGGGGATATCGGAGGCAACCCTCTGCTTTGAGACTGGCAGACGAAAAAATCGTTAATGTTTGTGTGAACGAAAAGGAAGTGTTGGTAGTGGGGATTGAAAAAGTGTCACATGACAAGCACATGGGTTTCCAAAGTAAATGTTGAAAAGGTGAGATAGTTCCACTGTGATATCTGTCGAGGAGAAAAGATTCACACGGTCGCACCCCATGACACCCGAAGAACGCTTTTCTAGCCTCTTGTAAGAAACAAGCTACTGGCTGGATTTACATGACGAGCACACCAAATCTGTCAATCTTTATATATTACACAAAAGCTGTTTTACTCCATTCCCTGGTTCTAGGCAACCACCGATTAATAAATCATTAGTCGAGCAGTCATCGCTGGAATTCATGCACGCAAGTTTATATTCTTATCGTCGGGAATCTAATGTTACTTTTGTTGGAAGAAGTGTGCTAGGTTCGCCCTGTTTTGCTCGAAGGAGTGACTATTTGTCTCCTTTCGGCTGCACCTCTCCAACTTTTGTATCAGGGCTCTGATCCTCCTCCCGGGCACGTCCTTTCTCACGGACGAAAAATCTAGGCCTTGCTGAGGGCTTGGACCGCACGGGGAGTATGCGTACTTATTCACGCAAGAGAGCTCGGGCGTTTTCCTATATCCTTCGGTATTTTGTCTTGGCGGACAGTTTGGGGCCAAAGACCAAAACCGTTGGAAGATCCCTTTTGCATTCTCGCACTTTTTCTGTCTACAGTCTCCACCCTCGCGGGCCATAGTTTGAGAAGGGAGAGGCGGGCCTGAAGAGTCGGACTCTGACGCAAGCCAGTACCGCTTCTTCTCCTCGAACTTCTTGTCCCAGTTCGATTCCCCAGAAGATGGCGACGCCACTTCCGTCGGCAGCGTCAAGGCCGCCTCTTCCTCTTGATTGGCCAGAGAACTTTCTTCGGACCAGAGTTTTTTCGCAAGGTTTTCTCTGAGTATGGCGTCGAATTCTCCCAGGCTGAGCTCGGAATAGTCGGTGCTGGTTGAGGTGTCGTAGACTGTGGGCCTCCTCAACAATATCTGCTTGACGATGTCAGTGGATCTGACGGGAAGGACGATGCTCTCAGAAGACTGCCTCCAAACATCGGTAGCAGCGTGTCTGGAGATTGTGTTCTTCACTGCCAGCACGTATTCGAACAAGAGGTCGACGTTTCTTGAAAGTAGCGCTAGGCCAGTGAGAGACACAGTGCATACAACCATCTTTTTCAGCACACCCATTTGCCTCAGTACGTAAAAACTGCAATATTTTTGGACTTGACAAAATTCGCCAGGTAAAAACATTTTTTAAATTTTTTTGCTCCCAAGACAGTGTATTAATTTTGATAGTTTTTTGCCAAATTGGATGAAATAGACTACAAAATTGCTTTTTGTTTCATGCAACATCAACCTTCCGCTATAAAACCACCGATATTTTCAAACATTCAAGATATTCCATGAACGTATTTTTATCACTTTGCAACAGCAGTAGCAGCAGGTAACACTTAGAGAAAAACTTGCAGCAGCAGCAACAACAACAAAAACAGTAGCAGCTTCTGCAGGAAGAAAAGTAGGAGGAGGCCAACAACAGGTAGAAAAAGCGCAACAATAGCAAGAGGAATTATGTTAAGAAAGTCTATCATCTTTTGGTCAATATCTTTATTAAAAGGAAAAGTAAGAATGAAAGCAAAAGAAACCTGTACAATCGTAGAAGACTGGAAATTAGTCGAGAAAAGATTTGCTCGGATAGCAAATATCAGGTTCATTGACTAGCTGTAGCAGTTCTTGTCCTCCTCCTTGGTGGTCTTGCCGATGGCGTCTGGATTCGAGAGCGGGTCCAGGTCCGCGAAGAGGCTGAACCACTGGCTCATGTCGGACGAGGCCGCGGAGGCTCCCTTCTTGTCCCCGGAGCTCTGCTTTTTCTTCTTCTCCTCCAGCTGCTTCTGAACGGCCGCCGGGCGCGAAGGGCTTGGCATGGGGAAGTCCTTCAGAAGGTCCTCCTCATCTGAAACGAAAATTCAGAACACTTGACCATCTTTCATTCTTCCGCTCAATTTCTTTTTTTTTTCCATTTTCCATCCCCTTGCCTTTCCTACTTCCAGGATGAAAGCTCTGATCTCTGTCAAAGAGCTGTGACGGCAAAAAGGCCTCCGGGGCTTGAGAAGACGATGAAGACGGAGCCGCTTTGCCTCCCGCTCCTCCAGCCAGCGGTGCCTGTAGCAGACCCTTTCCGAGATTCCCTTGTTCACCTCCTCCCAATGCCGAAGAAGAGCTCATGAACTGTCCGAACTCTCCTCCGAATACGTCGGAAGACTCCTGCTCCGAGGCCGCCGCGGTCGCCGACATCATCTTGTCCCACTGTGCGGCGAAGGAACCGGTGGAAGACGCGTTGGCGGCGGAGGCGGAGAGCAAAGAGGAGGATCCGGCTGCGGCCCCTCCGTCGCTGCTCATCAGCTCCTCCAGGAGGAGGGCGTCGTCCTCGTTGCTCGGCCGGGGAAGAGGGACGGACGCTGAAGACAGAAAATGACAGAAAACAATGCAAATAATTTCTTCCTGCTGGGTGGGTCAATCTTTCTTACGCGTCAGAGTGGGCATCCCCTCCAGCGCCTTCTCGTGGTCCACTGGCGTGTCGTCGTCGCCAAAGTCGAGCAGCGCATCGTCGTCGAGGGGAGGGAGGACTGGACGCTGCTGGTGCTGATCTCCTCCAGATGGGAGGTCCAGCAGGCCGGCGAGGTCGTTGCTGGGCTTGTCCGCTGCGGGGGCCTCCTTTTCGCCCTCGCCCTTCTTGGGCTCGTCAGTGTAATCGGGGTTGAAGAAGAATTTGCTGCGAGGTAAGAAGGCATTCAAGGTAGGAACAAAAGAATCAGTAAAGACTTACTCATCCTTGGTCTCTTTTTCTCCGCCCGCCTTTTCCTTCTTCTTTGCCCTCCTCTCCTTGCTCTTGTTTCCGTCGTCGGCTTCTTCCTCGAGGTCCCTCTTGGGCTCCGCCAGGTCCTTGATGTAGGAGAACTCAAAGTGCTGGTACCCCTTGAAGGACTCGTTGACGTGGTTCATGGTCTTGGCGGTCTTCTCCCAGAACGCAATTAGGGCGTTCTGGTACATGATGAGGGCGTGGGAGAACATGTTGCAGCGGGAGGCGGCTAGGAGATCGACCTTCTGCAGGCAGTCCAGCTTGAGCTTGTCGAAGCGGGACTTGCTCTGCTTCACGTGGCCCTGGACCTACACAGGAAGAATGGTTGCAAAAGTATTGATAATGGCAACTACTAATCAAATATTTACTTTTTCTTCTTAAGCAGCAGCAACAGCAACAACAACAGCAGCAGCAGCAGCAACAGCAGAAACAGAAAGAACAGCAACAGAAACAACAAAAATGACAGCAGCAGCAAAAACAACAACAGAAACAGAAACAGAAAAGACAGCAAAAACAGCAACAAAAGTAACAACAACAACAACAACAACCACAACAACAACAACAACAACAGCAACAGAAACAGCAACATCAGCAGCAATAACGACAACAACAACAGCAACAACACCAACAGGTAGCAAAAGGAGACCAACAGGTAAAAAGATAACGGTAGAAGCATGGAGGCTAACAGGTATAAAAGAAACTGCAGGACATACAACGGAAAAGTCTACATATACCGCAAAAAAAGGAAGTTTAGCTTTTTGCTAAAGAAGCGTCGACGAGAAAAAGCTGGCGATATTATCCAATTTACTAGCATTTGTCATGAGAATTACAAAATTATCTTGAATTAAGCTTCGCTCTCACCTTTCTAAACTTTTCCAGCTGCTTGTAAGTGTCAGGGTCTAACTCCTGAGAGACGTTCTTCATCCACATTAGGGCACCGCGGTACTCGGTACGGCTCTTTTCCATACGCTTCACCTGTCGTTTCGTAAAAATATACGATCAATTTAGGTCATTTATAAGAGAGTGTTCACTCTGTTTACCGTCCAGAAAGTGTCTTCTATGGCCCTCTGCCTGAATGTCTCCACCTCCTGGTACAGCCTGACGAGTGGCACCCTGATGGCCAGCCTCTGCTGCCCGGAGTAGCCCATGGTCTTGCCAACAGCTACCATCATCTTGCCAGCGCGGGTTTTGTCGGCCTTCCCGTACTCCTTCAGGAAGCGGCCGAGGCAGTTCTCCTCGTACGAGAGGTCTGCAACGAACAAATTGAAAATTAAAAATGATTATTTATGAAACTTTGTGGGCAACAATGAACAATGCGCTTTAATGAAAGCAATTCATTTGCATTTTTATTGCATTGACTCACTGCACAGCCTGTCCTGGTAGTGTTCTATCATTCTCTGCAGCCTGCAGGTGGTGTCGTTGATGGACCTGAAGAGCTCCAGCTTTGCGTCCAGCTCCGAGTCTGACGCGATGACGTGCTCGTCCTCGTCCTTGCCCAGCTTTCGCTGCACGGCCTGCTTGGCCACCCAGTACTTGTGCTGCAGCTTGTTGATGGCGGTGTCGTTGGAGCCGGGGCTGCTCTGCTCGTAGGACCAGCGGTCGTAGGCGGTGCCGCTCATGCTGCTGGAACCGCGGGGGCGGCCTCCACCGCCTCCTCCACCGCCGCCGCCCTGCTGGTACCTGAGGACAAAGGAATGAATATTTTTCTCTGGATGTGGCTGCTTTGGCATGCGCTTGAATATACTACGTACGTACATGGACATTTTGACGACCACTCCTTGCTTTTGCCTCGACGAGGAAGCTCCTCAGAAAATCGACCGAAATTAAAACGACGAGGTCCTCTTTGTCGCCATGTCTATGTCCCGAGGTACGAATCCGCCTCATTCACTTTTAGCAGAGCAGGCTGTTGACGCTGACGGCATCCCCGCCGCACAACTGGGAAACCAGCCTACGTAGGCAAGGTGAGGGGGGCATTACAGAGGACGGCTGGCCTCTCTCTTTTCCTTTTTCCGCCTCCTCTCCTACGCCAGCTTGCCAGCAGCCTCCGATGGCAGTGGAGGACGTACGTACAGCCG
>JAAUYJ010001116.1_pt1 | contig 25178 bp, 12 predicted proteins | sample 7278031 | NCBI WGS metagenome assembly JAAUYJ01 (sample SAMN14350222, study PRJNA611818) | marine sediment metagenome | isolation source: surface marine sediment (1.8m) | place: French Polynesia: Moorea | collected 2018-08 | reverse complement strand
GTTTTTATTTTCATACCTTGATTCAGCAATGCCAGTTTTACAAACCCCTACTTTTTTGAAAATCATACCTAACCTTATACAAATTAAAAAAAAGAATGAGATGCTTGAGCAAACTTCAACGATTAACTAATTAATAAAGTTTTTCCACTTTATCCCTTTGATAACCAGCCTTTTTCATTGTTTTTCCGATGATTTCACCACACCCCACACCCTATAGCCAAAACCCAAGATTGATAATATTTGTAGCCAACATTTATCAATTTGGTATTAGATAGTGAATGGACGAGTAAAGATTAAGCCAATAAGCTGTCTTAATCTTTGGTATGTTTGGTGGGTTACGGCGGAAAGTTAAGAGTTCTGGTGAATCAGAATATTGATTGCCGCCTAACCCACCCTAAGCATTTGGAGTCTAGGTAAATTAAGTAAGCTTTGAATTACGGTTGATACCCCTCATCATCCTCAAAATCATCATCCTCAAAATCATCATCATCATCCACCAACTCATCATCTAAATTTGAAAACTCAGAGGCAAAACTATCAGCCGTAAAATCAGAATCATCTATATCTGGGTGTATACTTTTTTTCATCTGAGGAAACGGAAGCTCATCATCGATGAACTGGTTTTGATGATCGGATGATTTTTGAGCATTTTCAAAATCATTATTCATCGGTGACATCGGCGATAAATTCAGACTACTTTCTAGCTCATAAGAACGTGCTGTTTGGTCATCCAAAACCACACTCTGTAAATCATCTTCCTCAATAATATCTCCATCTTCCTCCCAACTTTGTTCCAAACGATTAATCTCTGCACTCAAGGCATCTTCATAAGCATTAAAACCAGTACCCGCAGGGATTAAGCGTCCAATAATCACATTTTCCTTCAATCCCCTTAACCAGTCAGACTTACCTTCAATAGCTGCTTCTGTTAATACCCTGGTAGTTTCTTGGAAACTAGCAGCGGAAATAAAGCTATCTGTATTCAGAGATGCTTTTGTAATCCCCAATAACATTGGTGTATACTGAGCTGTTGCTCCACCTGTAATCGCCATAGCTTCATTAACCTGCTGTACTTGTCGCAGTTCTATTAATTCTCCAGGCAACATAGTAGTATCACCACCATCATCAATTCGGACCTTCGCAGTCATCTGGCGGACAATCACTTCAATATGTTTATCAGAAATATCAATACCCTGAGATTGATAAACTGCTTGTACCTCATTAACTAAGAACATCTGGCAAGCTTCAAAACTCTTCAGACAAGCCTCATAAACATTGATATGATCGCGGTAGTAATTGAAGAAAATCTCTAGAATTTCATGGGGATTTCGAGGTCCATCTGTTAGTGACTCACCTACATCTACATTTTGGCCATCAGCAACAATCACATTTTGTCCAGGACCTACAGGATAGTTTGTGATTGTACCATCGGTAGAAACTACACTAACTTCTGCATTTTCATCCTCTACCTTAACCTGAGCTTGACCTGGATATTTCGCTAACACGCAAGATTCTTTTGGTTTGCGTGCTTCTAACAATTCTTCAATTCGAGGCAAACCCTGAATAATATCTCCGGTCTTAGTACGCTCAAATACTAGCAACACCAGATTATCTCCCCTTTGCACCAAATCCCCATCAATAGTTAGCAATATAGCTCCAGCAGATACACGATAAGGACGAGCGTGACGTAGACTTACCTGATAACTTTCAGAACCATTTTCACCAGGTATTGCCTTAATTTTAGAGACAAAGCTAGACTCTTGCAGAATTACTCCAGGAGCAATTTCTGAGCCAGCTACTAATAAATCTCCTTCAGCAACTGATGGTGGGGTATCAACTGACATTTGCACCAAATCAACTTCTCGTACTATCAATATTCGACGAATTGCTTCTGAACCCTCTCGAATACCTCGCACTTCACCAGATTCTTTAGATAGAATCTCTGTGCGAGCTACTACTGCTCCCGCTGAAATCACATCTCCATCTTTAACTAAGAGTCGGGTATTGGTACTACCATGAGTTGTATCTGCAACTATATCTCGGCGAATCACTAGGGATTCAAGAATCACCAGTTGCAACCGCATTACCCCTTCTTCTTCTTCTGGATCAGGTAGTAACTCAATGTCTGCTGCTAACTGGGGAGCATCTTCTCCAATCTCTAATACTAACTGGGTTCTTAGTAACTCTAGACCTTCTACAGATTTTACTCGTTCCCCATCCTTATAGGGAATGCGTTGTACTGCTCGTAATTCAATGGAAGAGTTAATTGATTTTTGAGAAGGAACACCTGGTTCATCAGGTACTTTGAATTCAGTCACAGGTCGCAATAATAATCCTGGACCTTCTGGTGTTTCTACATATTCAATGTACTTGAGTTCATTAACACTTAACCCTGGTAGAAATTCCTGACCAGGTGTAGCAATCTGGCCGTCCATTTGGGTTAAATCTCCAAGGTCAGTTTCGTAATTTCCAATATGGAGTTCTCCTGGTTTAATTACTACTTCTCGGAGAATGTCATTTTTCTGGTGTACTTCGATGACTCCGTTAGACTGGCAGAAAATATCTTTAACTATTTCCATACCAGCTTCTACATATTGACCATCTTCTACCAAAAGCAGGGAGATATCTTTATTAACTTCGTGGCATTCTTCAGGAATCCATAAAATATTGCCACCTTTTGTGACTTCGTAGCCTTGTTTGGCTTTACCCCGCTTGAGAACTTCTACTCCCGCATATTTAATAATACCACCTGTGGCAGTTTGATAATTTTCGTCTAAAAGTTCAGCAATGACTTCATGGTTGCCGACTTTACTACCAGGTGCAACTTTGAGCGCAAACCTTTGATTATTTTGGGTTTCGATCATGTACTGTTCGCGATTTTGATGACTTTCCATCCGAACTTTTGCCTGATCTAGTCGCACACTAGCAGTAATAACTTCAATTTCACGAGGTAAGTTATCATTTTCTTGGGTGGGAACTGGCAGTTGAGTGGAGGTAGTAGAGCCTTGGTCTCCAACTACGTTTACTAATTGACCTGATTCATTATACTCTTCTGTTGATTGAGTTTCTAAAGTGCCAAAGTCTTCTCCTTTAGCAGAAGCAGGAAATCGGACTACACCTCCATGCTCAGTTACCAGTTTAGTCTCTGCGATTACACTATTTAATGTAATGTTAGTACCATTTTTGATGACTGGTTCTGCCCCTGGTGGCAGGTTATACACTTCTCCTGCTAATATCCAGATTAGACCACCTCGTTGGGCAATGCGAGTTGTTGTTCCTTGTCGGTCTACTTTTTCTTCTGGTACTAGACGGGAAAATTTTACCTCTCCTGCCAAATCTGAAGCTACTTCTTTTGTTACCTTTTCTGTTGTCTTTCTTACCTGACCAGCTTTTGGCACTTCTGCTAAAATTGCTCCGGCTGCAACTTGCTGACCATTGCCTACCATCAAGATAGAACCTTGAGCAATGGGCAAATTTTCTTGACGACCAGTAGGCGCTACAACCCCTAAGTCAAAGTTGTTTTCTGCAATCATCGCCTCATCACCATGGCGCGTCCGGAATGATCTGGTGCGAACATTGGCTGGATATTTGACAACTCCGGCAAAAGGTGCTATGAATTGGCGAGCTACTTCTCCGGTGAATACACCTCCAGTGTGGAATGTTCGCATGGTTAACTGAGTACCTGGTTCACCAATTGATTGAGCTGCAATGATACCAATTGCTTCTCCCATATCTACTGGATAACCGTGAGCAAGACTCCAACCATAACAATGTTGGCAAACTGAACGGGGAGATTCGCAAGTTAGAGGCGATCGCACAAATACTTCTTCCAGACCAGATTTACCTATAGCATTGGCTAGTTCTTCTGTAATAAATGTATTTCTGAGTGCTTGAATATTACCATCGCTAATAATTTCCCCTGTTACTGGATGTTTGAGGTCTGCTCCTAAAACTCGACCCAGAAGTCGGTCTTTGACGGGAATCAATACGCGATCGCCATCTTTCATACTTCTGGCGGTTACTCCCCGGTGTGTACCACAGTCTACTTCTCGAACGATTACATCCTGAGAAACGTCAACGAGACGACGAGTCAAATAACCAGAGTCAGCCGTTCTCAACGCTGTATCTACCAATCCTTTCCGAGCGCCGTAGGAGGAAATAATATATTCTGTGACTGTCAGACCTTCACGGAAGTTAGTTTTAATTGGCAAGTCAATAATTTCCCCTTGTGGGTCTGCCATTAGACCACGCATTCCTACTAACTGACGTACCTGGGAGATATTACCCCTAGCTCCAGAGAATGCCATCATATAAACTGAGTTTAGGGGGTCAGTTGCCCGGAAATTCCGAACTACCTCGTCTTTGAGGTTTTCACTGGTAATATTCCAGGTATCAATTACTTTTTGGAAACGTTCTACTTCAGTGATTTCTCCTTTGGTATAACGGGCTTCTGTGCTGCGAATTTCTTCTTCGGCTGCATCTAGAAGTTTTCGTTTTGAAGGAGGTATTTGTAGATCGTCTACACTAATAGAAACCCCTGCTTTTGTTGCATAACGAAAACCTAAATCTTTTAGCTTGTCTGCCATCAAAGCAGTTCTGGCTGTACCGTAATTATTATAAGACCAAGTTATCAGCTTTTTTAGTTGACCTTTATTAACTACTCTATTGCGGAAAATCTTCATTTTAATACCATTGAATATTGAATAAAGTACAATTTTTTTTGAAGTAGGTTATGAGGTTATAGGCAACCAAAATTTAGATAAAACCTACAACCTCATACTTAAAACCAATTAAGCCAAAGCACTTTGAATTGTTTGATTAAGAATTATCCGACCAGCAGTTGTGACTACAAACTGAGTTGTAGGTACTCCATTTATTTCCCGGACTTGACGAGACTTCAGATAAACTTGATTCACATTTCCCTGTTGATCGTAATGAATGCGATAGAGATGATAAGTTTTGACCACACTGCCATCTTCTAAATTTTTCTCTGACTTTAAGTCTCCTAAACTGTCGGGTAATATTTTGCTGTCCAGTGGAACCCAATAAATCTTAACTACAACTTCATCAGTAATTTTTTCTTCATCGGGAGGCATTTGTTCTGGTTTATCTGTTTCGACTTTTACATCACCACTGAGTCTGAGATATATATATGTATGTAACTGAACTTTTCCTTGTTCATATGCCCAAACTACTTCATCAAGATTACCGAAATAAAGTTCTTTTCCTGTTTGCAGTTTATGGTTTTCTGCTGTTAAATAATAACAACCTAATACCATATCTTGTGAAGGTGTAATAATCGGGCGACCAGTTGCAGGAGACAGAACATTATTTGATGCCAACATTAATAATCTTGCTTCTGCTTGTGACTCTAAAGAAAGTGGAACGTGAACCGCCATTTGGTCGCCATCAAAGTCTGCGTTAAATGCCGGACATACTAAAGGATGTAATTGTATTGCCCGACCATCAACTAAAATAGGTTCAAAAGCTTGAATTCCTAATCTGTGTAAAGTCGGTGCCCGGTTTAACATTACTGGATGACCTTCTATCACTTCTTGAAGTACATCCCAAACATTTGGGTCTCCCCTTTGAATCAGTTTTTTTGCAGCTTTAATATTGTTAACTAATCCCTGACGAATTAAACGATGGATGACGAATGGCTGAAATAATTCTATTGCCATTTCCCTGGGTAAACCACATTGATTAATACTTAATTTTGGTCCGACAACAATGACAGAACGTCCTGAATAATCAACTCGTTTACCCAATAAGTTTTGCCGGAAACGACCTTGTTTTCCTTCGATAATATCACTTAAAGATTTTAGAGGTCGGTTGTTTGCACCTACTACTGTACGACCGCGACGACCATTATCAATTAATGCGTCTACCGCCTCTTGTAACATTCGTTTTTCATTACGAATAATAATTTCTGGTGCTAAAATTTCTTGTAATCTTGCCAAGCGATTATTCCGATTAATTACCCGTCGATATAGGTCATTCAAATCGCTTGTTGCAAACCTTCCCCCATCTAGTTGAACCATGGGGCGTAAGTCTGGCGGAATTACAGGAATTGCATCCAAAACCATCCATTCAGGTCTTGAACCTGTAGCAATAAAGTTATCTATTACTCGCAAACGCTTGATTAATTTCGCTCGTTTTTGCCCTTTAGAATTAGCTATTTCTTCCCGTAACTTTTCTGCTTCTTCTTCGAGATTAATATTCTGTAGTAAAACCTGTAAAGCTTCTGCACCAATGCCAACTTCAACCCCAACTATTTCTGAGTCTTCGCTATAAATTTGGTCTTCAATTTCTAACCAAACATCTTCTGTTAAAAGTTGTTTATAAGCTAGGTTTTCGTGATTACCTGCTTCTAATACTACATAAGCGTTGAAGTAAACAATTTGTTCTACATCTCGCAATGGCATATCTAATAAAATTGCCATATAACTAGGAATACCTTTGAGATACCAAACATGAGTCACTGGTGCTGCTAATTTGATATAGCCCATGCGGTGACGACGCACTCGTGATTCTGTTACTTCTACACCACATCTTTCACAGACAATTCCGCGATGTCTTACTCGTTTATACTTTCCACAATGACATTCCCAATCTTTTGCTGGACCAAAAATTCGTTCACAAAATAAACCATCCATTTCTGGTTTTAAGGTCCGGTAGTTGATAGTTTCTGGTTTAGTTACTTCTCCTACGACTGTACCATTTGGTAAAGTTCTTTCTCCCCAGTTACGGATACGTTCTGGAGCAGCTAATCCAATTTTGACATAATCAAATCTTTGTTCAAGTTTTGGCATTTTTGCAATTCACAATTAAAAGTACAAAATTAACAGGTTGCTTCAAGGATGTGCGGAAAGTTTTTTTCTTTTTTTCTCTTTTAAAACTGGCGAAACTAGACAAAAGTTACGCAGTTTTTTTTTGAAATGATGTTAGTAGAAATGTGAGAATAGTGAGTAATTTATAATTTTTTGATACATCACTAAAAGTTTTTCAAACCAAACATCTTGTAAGTTTTAGGTTGAGTAGTTTTATATATAGCAACTGAAGCTGAGGTTAGGAAAATATTTCTATGGTTCAAAGAAAGCAGGTAACAGAAAAATGTCCTAATCTTTGATTCAAGGTGTTAGGCATTAGAATCAATATCATCTAATTACCTAACATCTAACATTTAATTTCTAACTAGTCTTCATTTTGCTCCTGAGACAATGATTCATAAACAGGACGATTTGGCGCTCGCTTACCAGGCAAATCAGCCATCAAATCAACTTCCACATCCTGAGTTGTACCATCATCCATGGTTTCTACTTTGTGAGCTGCAATATCCAAACATAGAGATTGCAACTCTCGCATCAACACTTTAAAGGATTCTGGTGTACCAGGTCGTGGAATTGCTTTTCCTTTAACAATTGCATTCAAAGCTTCATTCCGACCTTGCATATCATCTGACTTCACGGTCAATAATTCCTGCAAAGTATAAGCAGCACCAAACGCTTCTAAAGCCCATACCTCCATTTCTCCGAAACGCTGACCACCCTGTTGAGCTTTACCACCCAAAGGCTGCTGTGTCACTAGAGAATAAGGTCCTGTGGAACGAGCGTGAATCTTATCATCTACCAAGTGAACTAACTTCAACATATAGGCAATTCCTACAGTCACTGGACGGTCAAATTTTTCTCCTGTCCGCCCATCGTACACATAAATCTTCCCTGGATGATTCTCATCAAATACCCAATCTTTACCAGAATAATTTCGTGACAATTTCAATATCTCATGCACTGTTTCCCGTGATTTTTCTGCCCCGTGCATTTCATCAAACGGCACGCATTTAAACCGCATACTCAAAATTTCTCCAGCCCATCCTAGCAGACACTCAAATATCTGCCCTACATTCATCCGTGAAGGTACACCCAATGGATTCAAAACTACATCTAAAGGAGTACCATCTGGAAGATAGGGCATATCCTCGATTGGTAAAATCCGGGAAACAATCCCCTTATTTCCATGTCGTCCTGCTACCTTATCTCCGACTTGAATTTTTCGTTTTTGTGCGAGATAAACTCTGACCACCATATTTGCTCCTGGTGGCAATTCGTCGCCTTTTTCTCTCGTAAACACCCGGACATCAACAACGCGACCTTTTTCTCCATTAGGTACTCGCAGAGAATTGTCTCGTACATCCCGTGCTTTTTCTCCAAAAATTGCCCGTAGTAATTTTTCTTCTGGAGGCTGGTCTGACTCACCTTTTGGTGTCACCTTACCAACAAGAATTTCGCCAGACTCTACCCAAGCACCAACGCGAATAATGCCTTGTTCGTCTAAATTCCGCAGACCATCTTCCCCAACGTTAGGTATTTCTCTGGTAATTTCTTCTGGTCCTAATTTTGTCTGTCGGGCTTCTATCTCAAACTTTTCAACGTGAATAGATGTATAAACGTCGTCATAGACTAATCGTTCACTAATTAAAATCGCATCTTCGTAGTTATATCCTTCCCAAGGCATATAAGCTACTAAGACATTTTGACCCAAAGCTAATTCTGCACCTTCAGTTGAAGAGCCATCTGCTAATACCTGACCAGCTACCACTTGATCTCCCTCAAATGCCAGAGGTCGTTGGTTCAAGCAGGTATCTTGGTTTGAGCGTTGATACTTATGCAGTGGGTAATGAATTTCTCGACCTTCGGTATCAATTACAGACATTTTGGTTGAGTCTACATAACTCACTTCCCCATCTGTGCGGGTCAAAACTACCATACCTGAGTCACGGGCCGCTTGGGCTTCTAGACCTGTTCCTACCAGGGGTCGTTCTGGGCGTAAGAGTGGTACTGCTTGCCGTTGCATATTTGAACCCATAAGGGCACGGTTAGCGTCATCATGTTCCAAAAATGGAATTAATGATGTGGCAACTGATACTACTTGCACTGGGGATACTGCTACATAGTCTACTTGTAGGGGACTAGTAGTGGTAAAGTCTTGCCGATAGCGTACTGGAACTATATCTCCCAGGATTTGGCCTTTTTCGTCAATCATAATGTCCCCTGGTGCCACCCGAAAGTCGTCTTCTTCGTCGGCAGTCATGTATATTGGTGGGCGATCGCGCAACACCATACCATTTTCTACGGGATAGTAAGGTGTTTCAATAAATCCATAGTCATTAACTTTGGCATGATTTGCTAGGGAACCAATTAATCCGGCATTTGGTCCTTCTGGTGTTTCAATGGGGCAAATTCGTCCATAATGGGAAGGATGAATATCTCGGACTGCAAATCCGGCCCTTTCCCTCGTTAATCCTCCTGGCCCTAAAGCTGAGAGTCTTCGTTTATGAGTTAACTCGGCCAATGGGTTTGTTTGGTCCATAAACTGGGATAACTGGGAAGAACCGAAAAATTCTTTAATTGCTGCTACTAATGGCTTGGGGTTAACCAGTGATGCTGGAGTTAATGAGTCGGCCTCAGATACGGTCATCCGCTCCCGAATAATCCGCTCTAAACGATTTAAACCTACTCTTACCTGGTTTTGGAGCAGTTCTCCTACACTTCTGACTCGTCGGTTGCCCAAGTGGTCAATATCGTCGGTCTGACCAATGTCATATTCTAGATTGATTAGATAGTCGATTGCTGCTAAAATATCATCTTTTGTTAATACCCTTAATGTATCTGGTACGTTTAACCGCAGCTTTTTATTCAGTTTATATCGTCCTACTCGTCCTAGATCGTATCGCTTCTGGTCAAAGAACCGAGAGTGTAAGAGTTGTTCCCCACCTGCAATAGTTGGTGGTTCTCCGGGACGCAATTTCCGATATAGTTCTAGGAGGGCTTCTTCTTCTCCATATTGTCCTTCTTTTTCGATTGTTTTTTGGAAATATTCTGGATGTCGTAGGGAGTCAAAAATTTCATTGTCTCCGAGTCCTAAAGCTTTTAGTAATACTTGAGCTGATAGTTTTCGAGTTTTATCAATTCTGACCCAAACCAAGTCGTTTTTGTCGGTCTCAAATTTTAGCCATGCGCCTCGGTTAGGAATTAAACTTGCGTTATATGTACGTCGCCCACTTTTGTCAGTTTCGGACTTGTAATAAACTCCTGGAGAACGAACTATCTGATTAACGATTACCCTTTCTGCACCATTAATAATAAATGTTCCCCTATCTGTCATTAGGGGTAAGTCACCAATGAATACTTCTTGTTCTTTTATTTCCCCAGTTTCTTTGTTAATTAAACGAGTAGGAACATACATTTGTACTGCGTAGCTACTATCTCGTCGCTTTGCTTCTTCTACACTATATTTAGGTTGTTTTAGTTTGTAGTTTTTAGCAATAAAATGAAGTTCTAGTTTTCCAGTATAATCTGTAATTGGTGAATAACTTTCTAGTTCTTCTATTAGTCCATATTCTAGGAACCAACGAAAGCTTGCCCTTTGAATTTCAATCAGATCGGGCATATTGAAAATTGGCAGGTTACTCTGGGTATTAATCTTTAATTTTTGATGAATCATGCTTGGGTTTCCTAGATTATCAGTTTTTTTGTGGGTTTATTTTTTGGTACACAGATAAAATTTACTTTACTGTGTTGATAATTAATTTGTTATTTTTGAACTGTTCTTAATTTTGTTAGCTGGTTTATATATTATGTATGTATTTTTTTTTAGTGATATACCTCTGTAAATATTCTCCAGTAAGTTTTTTTCGGTACACAATAACAATGTCATGTTTTTTTCAACATATATTTCATTAAACTCCTCGGCAACTTAATATTTATGAGTTGGATAATAATGTTGATTGATTTTTTTTGTTTCTATACCTACCTTTGATTTCATAAATTACCATTATTTATTTATTTGGAGATTATTTATTGACATTAAATATTGAATATAGTAAATAAATATTGATTTAGTTAGTTCTGGTTTATTGATTTTTTCAACTCTTGAATACTATGTTGTTTGATTTTTTTTCCCTAGATGTTTAAGTTTTTTTCTTGGGTTTTTTTATCTTGAGTCACAAGAAGTTTTTTGATTACGATATTTAAACGACGATATTTTTTTTTGACATAGCAGATAAAATAATTAATTTATTATCGAGTTAGAATCAACAGCAAAGATTACAGATTATACAGCAGATTTCGGGCTGATGATGTACAAGGCGTGAATTGAATTTCTTAAAGGCATCTTGCCCGTAATCGGAGGCATCTTGGCTGCTAGGTCTAGACCTCATAAAATCTGGAAGCGCTGTCAAATAACTTTTTTCTTTAACATTGCAGATTAATTAACTACTATTTATCTCAACTAATTTTTACTCTTGAATAAAATTTAAGTTGTTGATTGACTTAATGATTATGTTTTTTACTTCTGTTTTTTAGACAGATACAATATTGTTCTATCATTAATCATATAACTGAGTAGAGAATAGGATAGGATAAAATATAAGAATTTATGTTTGACTAGATGCTGTGAGCAAGTTTTTAGATAAATAATGTCCCATACATTCACAAAATCAACATTAGTACAGAATATTTGTGCATGGTAGTAATATTGCATAGTAAATAATAACACAGTTTAACTTAACATAAGTTAAACTGCGTGATTTATTTTTTTATAAGATTATTCTGACCTGCTTGGTTTTAGACTAATTCACCCACTGTCCTAAATTCAGTGCGTTTGATCTGAAAGTTATATTATTTAGTCACTATAGTCTTTTATTGTATAATATTGTTTGTGTTTTTGTCACCACTTAAGTTAATAACTGCCTATAATGATTGTTTGTTACTGTTATTCCTGGAAATATTAACTAAGGCCAACACTAAGTCCAAAAAGCATACAAGCATTCTTAGTTGTTTGTGTTGCTAGACTTTCTAATGTCATACCTCTAAGTTCCGCTACTTTTTCCGCCACATATTGAACATAAGCTGGTTCGTTGCGTTTGCCTCGTTTTGGCACAGGGGCAAGAAATGGACAATCAGTTTCTACTAAAAGGCGATCGCCATCTACTACTTTAACTGATTCCTGAACTTGTGTGGCATTTTTAAAGGTGACAATACCACTAAAACTGATGTAGAATCCCAAATCTAGAAAAATTTTTGTTTCTTCTGGAGTACCTCCCCAACAGTGCATTACCCCTTTTATCGGTCCTTGATTTTCCCAGAAATCATATAAAATTTCTGCCATTGGCATTGCTGCGTCACGACAGTGTATAATTACAGGCTTGTGGAGTTTTTGGGCTATGGTCAATTGCTGTTGGAATACAAGTTTTTGCTGATTTTGATTTTCGGCCTTATAAAAATCTAATCCCATTTCTCCTATGGCTACAACCTTGGCATCAGACCTAGCTAATTCTTCAATTTGAGTCCCCATTTCCGGTGTCCACTTATCAGCATCTAAGGGATGTAGGCCAACAGCAAAGGAAAGTTCTTCAAAGCGATCTGCTATGGCTTTAATGCTAGAAAACTCTTTTGGTTCGACACATGAATGAACCAGGTGAACTACTCCAGCTTCTTGCCAACGTTGGCGAATCGCTTCTAATTCAGAGTTAAATACGTCAAAGTTAATATGAACGTGGGTATCAATTAGCTGCATTTTAACTTCCTGGTAAATAAAATATATTTATAGATAGACTATAACAATCCTAAATCGGTTGTAATATTTTACCGTAGGGGTTTGATTACCAAATCCGATTTTGGCTAGGGTTTAGTCTCCAAACCCTTACAGTTTTTTCTCACAAATCATTGAGTAGTGCCGTTTCAAGCCTTCAATGTTACTTTAGGAAAATGGTAGGATAATGATTTTTTTAAAGCCTTTAGTAAAAAATCTTAGTGAAAAATCTATTGCACTACTTTAAGCACTACACCCCAGTAGGGTTGGTTGATTTATAAAACTATAGTTTTTCAAGTGTAATTAAAAATAAAATCTACTGTGTTATTGATGATGTGTTGAGCATAATTATAGCAATCATAAATAGGTAGGTTGTAACCATGGTCATTTCATTCTAGATTTTGGCAATGAATTTACTGGCTTTACGGATAGCTAAAGATGCGTTGTCTAAAGCTGGCAATCAGGTATTCTCGTAAACATATAAAATGGCAAAGTTGAGAATGAAATAGCCCTGGGTTGTAACAAATTTAAAAGTCAATAAAAAAGTTTAAATTTCCACCTCTTACCAAAAAAGCTGTATTTTTTTTTGACACAAATAAAATAGGATTACTATATATTCGTTATCCCAATAAATAATTAATCAAAAGCTAAAATCAAAGTTTTTTTGAACAAACAATGGTCATTTCAGTTATCAGTTAATAGTTAACACTACCTCTACCTGTGTGTGCAGAATTCTCTAGAAAACCAAAAGGCTTGAAATTTGGAATATTCTCTTTATTTTATCCGCTTAAAATGGGAGGCTTTAGAGCTGAATTTTTCGGTAAATTTTTTAGTGCAATTTTGCCTTGTTGCCTTTGATATAAATTCTCAAGTTTTTGAAATTATGGCAATTATTAATTAGTTTACACTTTTTGATTTCAGTTGTTAAACGAAGAGGTAATTTTACTTCTCAAAAGTAGAAGTCGGTTGCTGATAGCAACTACCGACTCCGAAAAAATCTGAGAACAATTTTCTCTTATATTAGGAAGCTTGAGAGCCTTCATTTGCCATAGACTCTGGTTCACTACCAGTCACAAGTAAGTGTCGCTTGTAATACCTCGCTAGGCGGGATTTTTTGCGTGCACCATTATTTTTGTGTAGAACCCCATGCTTGACTGCTTTATCGATTTTGCTGTAAGCCTTAGACATAAGTTGATTTACTTCTTGCTGCAATTCTTCGGTACGATTAGCAGCATAGTTGTCTACAGCAGTAAAGTATTTCTTGATCACGGTTCTAACTGCTGATTTTTCGCTTTTGTTACGTAGGCGGTTGCGTTCTGCAACTTGGATTCGTTTAATAGCAGACTTAATATTGGCCATAGTTTACTGTTATTGAGTGAAAAAAGGTATAAAATAAAAATACAAACTACCAGACTTACCAATATAACATTGATTGTGATAAAATTACTAGACTTTACTTATAATTTATACAAATTTAGATTGGAATATATTTAATTTTGGGATTTTTGGTATTGATTGCTGATTGATTTAAGTATTTATTTAACCATAGCAATCCTATTTGAGTCCTGTACAAAATTTTAATGGCTTTTAGGAAACAGGGAACAGGCAACGGGGAACAGGCAAGAGTTTCCATTCTTTTATTTATTTTGTGATTTGTCATAACCTATTTAGGATTTCTATATCTCATAGAAATAAAGATTAATAAATTGCTAGATATGCAATATTTTAATTAAGTATTCGTGCGAAATACATTTAATAGTTCAGAGAGGGAACTGGGAATAATGATAAATAATTGATGATTTATAGATAAAAATGGGATATATATCATAATAAAATTTCTAATTGGTTTTAAATCAGCGCTAATGTGTAATTAATTTTGCATCAGCACTTAAATAAATGAATAGTAGTTTTAGATAGTTGATAAAATTTACTCTAAACACGGAATAGTCTAGTTGATAATAAGTTAAAAGTATGATTAAGTAGGTGAGTATTAATCAAAAATCAAACTATGTAACAAAATATGAAATTGGCTAACATCCTATAAACTATAAACTATAAATTTTATAAAGAAAATTTATTGCAGATTATTTGACAAAACTAAATATACATCGGTTTGAGCTGGCCTACTTAACTTAAGTTAAGGTTGTCAAGAGGAAAAAATTATGTACTGTGGGCAAAATAATCAATATATCACGACAATTGACAATTTTGGAAACGATAAATCAAATTAAACTATAAACCTATAGGGAAGTAACTATATTCCTGGGTTCAACCTTATAATAATAGAAGTTTAAGATCAGTCAGAAATGCTAAGTAAGACCAAAGATTGTAGGCTAAGGTTGGCATTGGCAGCTCAGGCAAGAAACTAACACTCAACTATCCTTAAAGATGTCAGTGTTGGTACTTCACGCTATAACAAAGAGTAAGGGCTCGTTTGGAATCGAAAATAATGGCCTTGCTCCTACATAACACAAGGGTAAGTAAAAAACAATAGGCAATAATATAGAACAAAATTCTATTTATCGTCGTTGTCCAGCATTATGTTTAATCTTAATGTTGTCCCATTGATTGTCATTCTCAAACCGCCCTGTATTCTAGCGAACTTTATTGGTTAGCATTCCTAATCTCCATGCTGCGAATTATTACTCAGTGGGTTGAAGCACAAGCTGAATTACGACGCATCACAGAGCGTACCCACGATGATATGGCTATTCACAAAGAGGCAACCGTTCGAGAAATCTTGGGCTCGGTTAGAGAACAAGGTGATGAGGCTGTTTTGCATTATACTGCTGAATTTGACCATATAACCTTAACTCCAGAAGAGTTAAAGGTAAGTGGTTCAGAGCTAGATGCAGCTTATCAGCAAGTAAATAAGGACTTACTAAATGCGATTCGGTTAGCTGCTAAACAAATAGAAGCTTTTCACCGACAGCGAGTTCCTAAGTCCTGGGTTAGTTTTGGTGATGATGAAATAGTTTTAGGCAAACGCTACACCCCAGTGGACAGAGCTGGACTTTATGTTCCTGGCGGTCAAGCTGCTTATCCAAGTACAGTTTTAATGAATGCTGTACCAGCCAAAGTTGCCAAAGTTCCCAGGATTGTGATGGTGACACCACCTGCTCAAGGAAAAAAAATTAATCCAGCCGTACTAGTGGCGGCTCAAGAAGCTGGTATTCAAGAAATTTATCGGATCGGAGGGGCACAAGCAATAGGTGCTTTGGCCTATGGTACCGACACGATTCCAAAGGTCGATGTAATTACAGGGCCGGGTAATATATATGTCACTTTGGCTAAAAAAATAGTTTATGGTACAGTTGGGATTGATTCTTTGGCAGGGCCTTCAGAGGTGTTAATCATTGCGGACTCAGAAGCTAATCCTGTTCATGTAGCAGCAGATATGCTGGCTCAAGCTGAACATGATTCTCTGGCTTCAGCTATCTTGTTGACTACTGATTCAGCACTAGCACGTCAGGTGGTGACAGAGGTAGAACGACAACTAAAGGATCATCCTCGTCGGACTTTAACAGAAAAGGCGATCGCTCATTATGGTTTGGTAGTGGTGGTCGAATCTTTGAAAGCTGCTGCTCAACTTTCTAATCAATTTGCTCCAGAACACTTGGAACTTCAGGTTTCCGATCCATGGGCTTTAGTTGAACAAATTCGCCATGCTGGTGCTATTTTCCTTGGTTGTTCTACTCCTGAAGCAGTAGGAGATTATTTAGCAGGACCAAATCATACTTTACCGACTTCTGGTGCTGCTCGCTATGCTTCAGCATTAGGAGTAGAAACATTTATGAAACACTCTAGCTTAATTCAATATTCTCCTACTGCTTTGCAAAAGGTAGCTGAAGCTATTGATGTATTGGCCACTGCGGAAGGTTTACCGTCTCATGCTAATTCAGTACGACTGAGGAGGAAAGATCGGGAACATGAAGAAGAGTGGACAAAAAATGAAGAGCAAAATGATCCTAAAAAGACTTAACAAAATTGACACTTACAGCAGTTTTTTAAGATGTTGAAATACAGTTTAATCTTTGTATTTGTGCCTTGTTTTCTATAGTTATAACTTGACTTCATTAATTGGAAAGTTGCTGTAATATGGATACCTAAAAATATCTAGCTTCAAGAGGTGGGGCAGATATACAAAGTTAAATTGAATTACTCCGAACCCCGATATTAAGATATGGTAAAGACTCCGGTAAGTGGGAAAGTCTTAGACCTTTGCTCTGAAAACAGAATATCTTCAAATTACTCATTTACTTAAGCTTTAAACTGCAAATATTGTTATAGCTGCGAAGGTTAAATCAGAATAGTCTAACCTTAAGGATAGGAAATAATTAATGTAAAAAGCAGCAAAATTGTCAGATAAATAAAATTGTCTTAAGTATAACTGTAATTGGGGATTCCCTCTTACAATAAATTTTAGCTGAGACTTCACTGCTACTATTTTCAATCCTTGAATTTATGGTTATTTATTGCTGCTAATCTTTTATTTCCTATTTCCTATCTCCCTACCTTTATATATGGCTCTCAAAACAATTATTCTGGCTCTCGAAAATTCACCATCTGACCTGGAACTAATAATTTATGTAGTAACAGAACTTCAGCTAAAACTGGAAACAACAGTTGTCCTGTCTCATGTGGTTGCTACGGAAAATAATGATTTAGATAACCTAGCGGATCGACCTCAAATTGATGTTGAGGAAATTCCTTACCTAGCAATTGAAAAGCAATTAAAGCTTTACCAAGAAAAATTTCCTTGTCAAACTAAACTAGAAATTATTGTGGGCGATCCGAGTGAAGAAATTATTCGGTTATCTAATATTTATAATGCTGATTTAATTGTGATTGGGAGTCGGGGATTAAAAGGTATAAATCGGATTTTAAAAGGGTCTGTCAGTAGTCAAGTTGTTCCTGAGGCAACCTGTTCTGTGCTTGTAGTCAAACCAAGATTATAATTATTTTTTGATAATAATATAACGATAGCAATCCTAAATTATTTGTCACAAATCAACATATAGATAAAAATACTGAAACTTTTACTCCTGTTCCCTGTTCACTTTTTCTAGGATATTTTTTTCACAACAAAAATAGGAATTATATAGCTGATATAGCAATCCTATTTCATTAGTGAAAATCCAGAAATGGTATAATCTAATCAAATATTTGTTCGAGCTGGTTACACACTGTCAAACCTTTGATTTTCCAAAAACTTTCATGTATGTCAAATTTTCATAAATCATGTAGGATTGCTATAGTATATTTAATCATTAATTTAGAAAATTTTATGTCTGAGAAATCAAAAAAGGTAAGCAATTTAGCTGCTTAAAATTAAGAATCACAGAATTTTTTGGGATAATTAAGTAAAGGTTAGGGAGTTTGCTTTTCTTAGAGACTGTTTGTAAAAGGAATATTAAATCCAGGCGTAGGGTGGGTTAGGTGCCAATAATTATTAATCCTAGCCAAAATTTAAGTTTCCGCCGTAACCCACCGAACATTAAGCACTCTGACCGTCTTAATCTTTGGTTTACAAACACTCTCTTAAACACTCGATGAATATTAATTTGGGTAAATAACTATAGTAATCCTACCTATTTAGAGATTGTTTGTAAAGGAGAGATAGGGAAGAAGGAACAGGGAATAGGAATGCAAAAACTAGGATTTAGAATTTACAAGGATTCCAGTTGATATTTATTATTCTTAAGTTTGTTATAACCTATTTAGAATTGCTATAGAGGTTTTGATTAACATAGACCACGGCTATTAGTTCTCTAACTTATAAAATTTTAAGTATACTTATCTTGTTTTTGTAGTCTACCTTTGTGAAAACTGCTATAAATTCTGACTACTGACTTCTAGCTACCACCAAAATCAACTTAAATAAGATTGCTATATTGAGGTACAGTTGAATGCTATAGGAATCCTCAATCGGTTGTAATATTTTATCGTAGTAGACCGTTTCAGCTAAAGTAGTGCATTAGGTCGGAGGGTCGGAGGGTCGGAGGGTCGGAGGGTCGGAGGATCGGAGGATCGGAGGGGAGAAAGATTTTTGTTGGGTTTCGTTCCATGCTGCGCAATGCTAACGCAAACAACCCAACCTACATCTATTGCAACATTTAGGATGAAACAATCCAGTAGTAGACCGTTTCAGCTAAAGTAGTGCATTAAAAAAGTGTGGGTAGGAGGTGTGGGAAGAGGCGGAGATTAATCAACCCAGAATTGAAAATAAGAGTGCAACATTTAAGATGAAACAGTCCAGTAGTGGACTGACACAGCTAAAACTGTGCAGATTTTTTTGTATACAGCGGTTTTCATTTCAGTAGACCACAGTAGGGACCTTCTATGGAAGGTCCCTACAAGGTTTTGGTTGTGACGATGTGGTTTATCAATCTGAAAAGCGCTGTAACTGACACCGCATCCCCCCATCCCCCCATCTCCCCATCTACCCATTTTCTAATGCACCATTTAAGGTGTGTCAGTCCAGTAGGGATTTGGTTGCCAAATCCCATGTTTGCTAGGTTTGGAGACCAAATCCCTACAGTTTTTTCTCAGGAATCATTTAGGATTGCTATAATCTCTGTTGTTTGTTGTCTACATTCCTAAACTTTTGTATCTCATCAACTCTAAAACGGCTGTAAAATTGAATTTTAAAATTTTAAAATCAATTCAACTAGCATTCTAATCAGACAAACTAGAATATAAAAAAATAATTACAAATTAATATTAAGAGGAAAATTATATCAAAAAAACAAAAAAAGCAAAACTTTTAATCACAGACAGATTATATTAGATACCATTTGACAAACGGAAACACAAATAACAAAATAACTTCTAAAATTAATATCCCCATCTCATCTATCTACATAAGTAATACCAGAAGAGTGCAATGAAAATTTTTTTGAAACAGTTAATAACTACACTAGCAACTTTGGGACTCTTGACAGTTTCTGCTCAACAGGCAGCAAAGGCCAACCTTTTTGGCCAACAAGAAGTGGAGCAAAATAGATTTATCGCGATCGCTATACCTCGGGCCTTTGGGCCACAATTGCTGATTTTGGAACAGAAATCCGATCAAAGACTATGCTGGGCCGAAAGTGGCGCTCGCCCTACCTTAGTTGACCCCCTATTACTAAACTTTGATTTTACAGGAATTTGTGGTCGTGCTACTGATAGTAATGGCTATTCTGTACGAATTGCTGGTACAGATATGGGGCTTAACTACGCTCTTTCCTTACAAAGCAGTGGGGGTGATGTCCGACTACTAGCCATTTCTCGTATTGGTTCGACTGCACCACGACTTCTCATTGGTAGAACTCATGGTCTAGCTGATGGTTTTACTAAAATTATTCTCGAACCAGGTTGGCGGTTTGCTAAAAGAACTTACGAAGATAAAGTATTAGGTCATATTTACCTGACTACTGATTGGATGCCAAGTGAGCTAGAAAGCTATAATCAGAAACTTAATGTATCAAATAAAAAAGATATTGCTGCTCATCTTAACCATAGGAATGGTCCGATTTCAACATCTAATATAGACAAATAGAAAGGTAAAATATTGTTGATAATTTTTGAATTTTATATCATATCAAGTCTGTTAGCGCTATAAGAGACTGTTTGTAAAAGGAATATTAAATCCAGGCGTAGGGTGGGGAGGGTGAGGCGACAATAACTATGAATCTTTTCCAAAATTTAACTTTTCGCCGTAACCCACCAAACATCAAACCGTCTGACCGTCTTAATCTTTAGTTTACAAACACTCTCTAATCTGTGTAGTTAGTTAGAAGTCAGGAGTCAAAATTCATAATTCAGGAGTAAGCATTTCCTGGGGAATGTTGCACAAATAGCTATTATCAATCAGTTATAAGCAATAAAAATCAACCTAAACAGTTAAATTTAGGAGATGCTTTTGCTTTTATCCAGACTTTTAATTATCGCACTACCTCAATCTTAATTCCTCCTTCAAATACAACAAACGAGGAACTCTGAAAGCTGATAATAATGTTCCTTTGTCAGAGGTGAGCTGACGGCTGAATTTAAATTATAAAAATAAAAAAGTTAGCATTAAAAGCTCACTATGGCAGAAAAATTAAGGTACTATTCTTCCTACTACCTCCTCTATAACTCCCATTTCTCCTAACTCCTGTACGAGCGGTTCGCGTTTACGTTGGCGCAGCATTCCGTTAGGAAAGTATTCCGTTTGCGCAGCATTCCGCAGGAAAGGAAATCGCCCCTACTCCTACCCTGAGCAAAATACTTTTTCAGCACTTGCTGCTTTCAGACCTCCATAAATTATTTTGTACCAGTTTTCAGTGCAGAATGCTGGAGCAAATCTCTGCAGCGTGGACATATCCCCCGCTATAGGTATACCTCACCAAAATGGAATCTGCTGAAAAAAAGCGGTCATCAAAAAAATGACCGCTTTTTTATTATCCTCAACACCACTTAAAAATAAATTCAGAAACCACGAACTAAAAAATCCTGTTAGAATTTAAACAAATAATATCTAAAGAATTTTATTTTCAGAAAGAGCACCGACGACTGGCCGTGTTTCGTCTCGGTGCCCTCACTGATTCGCTCCTCACACTCCAAACAGTTTAACCGACGAAGTGCATTTTGTCACTACTTTGAGAAAAAAAATTTCTAAATTTTGAAAGCCTTTCCCTGCAAGAACTTCATCTTTGATGTAGCCAATCTAAAATTAAAGAATTGACAATTAGAGGCCGTTCATCATGGGGACAATGACCTGTATTGGGAATGGAAACAAACTGGACAGATTCTCCTTTCTCAGCCAAATCCTGATAGATTTTTGCCCCAGAAATGGGAGTCCAAGGGTCATCTTCTCCCCAGATGACCAGTAGTGGGGCTTTAACTTTTGGCAACAATTCTGAGGGATGAGGGCCTGGAGGCGCTGTGAGAATCGAGGCAAAGACTTTTTGCGCCCCGACATCGCAGGAGGGAGTATAAAGTAGCTCCACTAACTCATCTGTAATGGCTTCTTTGTTGCCGTAAACTTGCTTGAGAGTACCTCGGATACGGAATTTTTGACGGACTTGGTTAAAGAGAAACGGCCCGATAGCCGGAGAACTAACTAATTTGGTAAACATCCCCATAATGAACCTCAGAGGAGGATTTAATTCTTGGGGTCGATGATTTAAACCACCCGCACAGTTAATCAATACCCCACCAGCAGAAATTTCTGGGTGGTCTGCCAAAATCATCAGACTCAGCAACGCTCCAATGGAGTTACCGATAAAGACAGTGGGTTGCTGAATATGTTCGCTCCAGAAGTCGTGGAGCAGTTGTTGCCAAAGTTCGAGAGAATAATCTAGGGGAGGCTTAGAAGATGCTCCGAATCCAAGTAAGTCAAGGGCAAATACTTGATACCCACCCGCAGCGAGGGAGGGGATATTATTGCGCCAGTGACCAATGGAGGCTCCAAAACCATGAATTAATACTAAGGGTTGCCCTGTACCCATGACGGTGTATTGGATTTTGTGGCCTTTCCAAGTCCAGGTGAATTTTTCAATAATCTGTTTGGGTAAATCTTGGGTAATCACAGGTTTTTGTTAATTTTCGTAAATACTATTATTTATGATATAAGTTCTCTGGAACTAGGTTTGGATCAAAAATTAGTCTGAAGTTGCCAAACTATTATTTATTTTGTATTAAGCAAAATGAAACAACAGCACATTACCCTAATTACAGGTGCAAGTAGGGGAATAGGTTTTTCTACAGCAGAATATTTGGCGAAAAAAGGACACTTAGTAATTGGCCTGGCGCGGCACGTTCCAGAAAAACCCTTTCCTGGTGAATTTGTAACAGTTGATTTGAGCGATCGCCACGCTACAGCAGAAACTTTGGCTAATTTAACTAAGCAGTATGCTTTTGATGGAGTGGTAAATAATGTAGGAATAGCACACCCAGAGCTACTAGAAGAAATAACACTGGAGAACTTTGATACAGTTATTGATTTAAATTTGCGTGTTGCTATCCAAACTGTGCAAGCAGTGGTGCCATTAATGAAGGCAAAAAAGTGGGGTCGTATTGTTAATATTTCCAGTATCGCTGCTTTGGGAGCGCAAAACCGTGGCACTTATGCTGTCAGTAAGGCCGGAATGATTAGTTTCACTCGCACTTGGGCTTTGGAGTTGGTATCAAGTGGGATAACTGTTAATGCTGTTGCTCCTGGGCCTATTGATACAGAATTATTTAGATATTATTACCCATCAGGAAGTGAAGTGGAAAAGCGCTATTTAAGGGGGGTGCCAATAGGGCGTTTTGGTAAACCTTCGGAGGTAGCTGCAAGTATTGGTTTTTTCTTTTCAGAAGAAGCAAGTTATATTACTGGGCAGACTCTTTTTGTAGATGGTGGTTGTAGCATTGATGTACATCCTTATTACAAAGGAAGATGAATTATTACTAGATATCTTCAGAAAAGAGGGTTAATAACTGAATGCTTACTTTATATTTAATCAGCAAACCCTAATTATTAATTATCCATTATTCATTATTCATTATTATGCACGTCATCAAAATCGGCCTACCTAAAAGTGGTAATTTTTGGCTACACACAATCTTACATAACATTATTGGTTATAGTGATTTTAACTATGAAAGTTTTATCGAAAATCAACCTATATATGAACTTGCTAAAACTTGGGATATAAATCAGGTAAAAGGGCAAATTGATATTAATTTTTTAGATATTACAAAAAATTCTGTATTTTACAGAGTAGGCAATATATTTAGATATCCGGTTGATGATATAGATGATTATATTAATAGTTCTAGCATGGTTTGGACTCATTCACCAATTAATAATAATGCTTTAACTATTATCAAAAAATTTGACAAAGTAATATATATTCTGCGTGACCCTAGAGATGTCTTGGTTTCTTGGTCTAATTTTGTATTTTCTCCTTATATGCAAAGATATTATCCTTTTCTAATAGTTGATGAAATTGATTCAGAAACTTATTTAAACAATAACCTAAGAACTATTGTTTATGACTGGATGAATCATCTAGGAGGATATTTAAAGCATCAGAAACATTTGAATATTCAGTTTGTTTTTTATGAAAGATTGCTACATAATTTTGACCAGGAATTAGAAAAAATCTTAGAATATTTGGGAATTGATTTAGACGACAAAGCTAAAGGTGAAATCAAAGAAAAAGTATCACTTAATAGCATGAAAAAAGAGAGTCCTAATCATATCAGAAAAGGAAAATTAGGACAGTGGGTAGATATTCTTACCGATGCACAAAAAGAGGAAGTTTTGGAAATGGCAACTCCTCTACTAAAACTGTTAAATTATCCGGTGAATAGTCAAATAGATTCTCTACCAGAATTACCAGAAAAATTCCCAGAAAATCTGAATTTACCTGATGGGAAGGTTGTATTACTTAAACCATCAAATCATTAAGGTTTTCAAATAAAATTAACTATTATAAAATTTCTCACAAGTAATTGAGGATTACTATATGAATAGGCTTTGGTGATTATAGCGCTTTTCACTGTTGGTAGATAACAAATTCCGAGCGTAGAATGAGTAGTCAGTAGCAGGAATTAGGCAACATTTTTACTTAAATGTTCGCGAATTATATTATTGGGAGTATATTTAGCGATCGTTAGTGGTTGATTCTGATGATTTCGATAATAGTATAGCAGGTATTTTAGACTCTATTTTCTGTGTAATGCTTTCTCATTAAGAGACCGGAGTGAGACAATCTTAAATTGATAAGTTTTTTGAAGTTTTTATCTAATCAAACTACTATAAATACTAAGATTAGTTTGAACATCATCATGTTTTGAAAGGAATAAAAGCAATGAATATGATTAAAGAATTTGAGGGAAAAATTGCTCTAATTACAGGAGGTAGTTCAGGTATTGGTAGAGCTACCGCCCTAGCTTTTGCCAAAAAAGGAGCAAAAGTAGTTATTGCTAGTCGTAGAGAACAAGAAAGTCAAGAAACAATAGCAATGATTAAAGAAATAGGTGGTGAAGCTATCTTTGTCAAAACAGATATTACTCAAGCTACTGAAGTTGAAAACTTAGTTAATCAAACGATTTCTACTTATAATCGCTTAGATTACGCCTTCAATAATGCAGGTATAGAAGGGATATTAGGACCTAGTATTGAACAAACTGAAGAAAATTGGAATCAGGTTATTAATACCAATCTTAAAGGAGTTTGGTTATCAATGAAATATCAGATTCCACAAATGTTAAAAAATGGAGGGGGTGCAATAGTAAATAATGCTTCTACAGCGGGATTAATTGGTTTACCTAATTCTTCAATTTACTGCGCTAGTAAACATGGTGTAATAGGGTTAACAAAAGCTGTTGCTTTGGAACAAGCAAAAGCAGGTATTAGGATTAATAGTGTTTGTCCTGCTGTAATTAAAACTGAGATGGCTGATCGTGCTTGGAATCTAGATGATAGAGAAGCTAGAGAACAAACTGTAGCACTACACCCTATTGGTCGTATTGGTCAACCAGAAGAAGTAGCTAATGCTGTTGTTTGGTTATGCTCCGATGCGGCTAGTTTTATTACAGGTCATTCCCTCACAATAGATGGTGGTTAT